>Ga0209125_1000835_pt1 | contig 34716 bp, 32 predicted proteins | sample BarGraIncub1131A_FD_184503 | JGI IMG/M metagenome (GOLD analysis project Ga0209125, IMG submission 184503) | Arctic peat soil microbial communities from Barrow, Alaska - Barrow Graham LP Incubations 11-31A (SPAdes) (version 2) | ecosystem: Environmental > Terrestrial > Soil > Wetlands > Peat... | reverse complement strand
ATGTGTATTATGCAGATGTTTGGTAGCGAAAATTGAGGCAGCAATGAATAATTCGTAAGTTATAGAGGGGAGATTCATATAGGAACTGGTGAAATAAGAGGAATCGGATTCTTAATAATTCTTGCCGGACTGGGTCTCATAATTACGGCACTAATTGTATCTAAATAAAAGAGCATCCGTAAAATGGATTCGCAGAAAGAAGCAGAAGGTAGTTTGGAGGCAGAACAATCGTTTCAATGATAAGAGCTTCAAAAGCAAAGACATATAATAGGAAGGAGAAAAAATAATGTTTCTAAAAATTGTTAAGAATGATTTCATCAGGAAGAAAATCATAACCGGGGCAGTGTGTGTATTTATAACCATGGCAGTTGTTTTGGGCGCTAGTGCAACAAATATCATTGCAAATCTGATTCAGTCGATGTCACAGCTGCAGAAATGTGCAGTCCCATCTGACATTACGTATATGCATTCCGGAGAATATGACCAGGCAAAAATCAATAAATTTGCAGAGCAGCAGCATGAGAATATAGCCATGCAGGAGACGACGGTTCTTCTGAATTTAGATGGAGCGAATATCCATTTTGGCAAAAATGAAACCATGGATGGAACGATACAGCAAAGTTCATTTGTTGTACAGAATAAGAAATTTGATTTTATATTGGATCTAGATAATGAAAAGCTTGATGTAAAGAAAGGTAAAGTGGCGGTTCCCATCTATCTCATGAAACAATTTGATTTAAAAATAGGTGATACCATTACGGTGAAAAGAGAAGGATACCTGAAAGAGTTTGTAATTTCAGATTATGCAAGAGATTATGAGATGAACTCTCCCCTTACTTCTTCGAAACGGTTTGTTATTAATCAGGCGGACTATGATGAAATGTTAAAAAAGCAGGGAGGGAAACTGGAATATCTTATCGAATTTAAACTGAATAAAAATGGGGATTCTCAGGCTGTTCAGACTGCATATACCAAAGCAGGTCTTCAGGCAAACGGCCCTACAGTCACAGGAAAGATGTTTATGTTGTTTAATGCAATGTCAGATGCAACAGTTGCGATGGTAATTATACTTATCAGTATTCTGCTGATTATTATAGCTTCGCTCTGTATCAGACTTACGTTTCTGGCAACTATTGATGAAGATTTAAGAGAAATCGGTGTTATGAAAGCAATGGGAATATCCAAAAAGGATATAAAGAAGGTATATCTTATCAAATACAGAGTCATGTCGGTGGTAGCCGGTATAATAGGCTATCTGCTTTCCTTTGTAGTTGTAAATCTGTTTAACGCTAATATGAGACTTTATATATCTTCGAATTTATCAGGAAGCTTAAAATATGTACTATCTCTTGTAGCTCCATTATTTGTATATTTCATGATTGTGATGTACTGCAAGAAAGTACTGAAAACAATAGATAAGATTTCTGCGGTACAAGCGTTACGAACAGACATCATGGAGCGTGGAAAGAACCCAAAATACAGTTTTCCACTGCTTAAGAACAAATTCCTCAGCACCAATATTTACATGGGACTTAGGGACGTATGGAAGCGTTTCAAATTATACAGGTTACTGATTATTATTTTTGTGGTAAGTACGTTTATTATAATTCTTCCCATAAATATGTATAATACCATGAATTCACCGTCATTTTCCACCTACATGGGAATAGGAAAATGCGATATGAGAATCGATCTTCGAAGTACAGATACGATTACAGAAGACTTTAAAAAGCTGCAGGAAGAGCTGAAAAATGATTCGGATATTAAAAAGTATGCGCCATACATCACATGTTCCTATCAGGTCAAAAATGCGGAGGGATCCTTTGACTATATTAATATTGAAACCGGAGATTTTTCCTCATTTCCATTAACTTATCTGAACGGAAGAGCACCCAAGGGTGAAGGGGAAATCTCAATTTCCTATGTAAATGCGTCAAAAGACGGATTAAATAAGAAAGTGGGAGATGAAGTAGTAGTAAATGTTTCCGGGACAGAAAAGACTATGAAAGTATGTGGTATTTATCAAGATATTACAAATGGTGGGAAAACAGCAAAGGCGGATACCAGTCTTGGTTTAAATGAAGATAACCTTCTTTGGTATATTGTGAACGTGGACGTGGCCACGGGCGTTGATATTAGAAAGAAAATGGACTACTATCAGAATACCTATGATTCTGCCCAGGTAAATAATATGAAAGAATATACTAAGCAGACTCTTGGAAATATGATTGATCAGATGAGCACAATTGTTATATGCGGAATCGCAATTGCAGTAATAATTGTTATACTTATAACTGCATTATTCATTAAGATGTTATTGTCAAAGGATATGTCCCAGATTGCAATCATGCGAAGTGTGGGATTAACTTCTAAAAATGTTAAACATCAATATATGGCAGGAACTTTGATGGTACTGATATTGGGAATCATACTTGGAGTGCTGGCTTCTAATTATTTAGGGGAGTTTCTTGTAAGTATGGCAATGTCTTCTATGGGAGCTGCAAGAATTCAATTTGTAGTTGTTGCATGGCAGACCTTACTGCTATGTCCTTTAGCGCTGATTGTAATAGTTGGAGTTACCATATCTGTGTGTTGCACGGTAACAATAGAAGATGATTTATCTGTAGTTTTAAGAAGTTAGAACTGCTGAAAAAGATATGATATAGACTTTAATTTAAATATTTGATATTGGAGGAATATATATGAGCAATATTTTAGAAGCAAGAAGTATGAACAAAAAAGTAGAATTAGGGAAAAATAATGAGCTTCATATCTTAAAGGATGTAAACCTAGCGATAGAAAAAGGTGAATTCGTATCGGTCATGGGGCCATCCGGAAGCGGGAAGTCAACACTACTATATAATATAAGCAGTATGGATAGACTTACTTCTGGTAGTGTGAAATTTAAAGACCGTGAAATGGTTGGACTAAAAGAAGAAGAACTGGCGAAGATTAGACTGAATAACATGGGATTTATTTTTCAGGATATTAATCTTTTAAAGAATCTGTCAGTGATTGACAATGTTATGTTTCCTGCCTTTGTATCAAAAGATGTGGATAAAAATGCGGTAAATCAAAAAGCAAAAAAACTATTGGAAATGACAGGAATTGAAAAGCTTGCAGATAATAATATCACCCAGGCATCTGGTGGACAGCTGCAGAGAGCTGGTATCTGCAGAGCACTTATAAATGATCCGGATATAATATTTGGAGACGAACCGACCGGAGCATTAGATTCCAAATCTGCAGCAGAGATTATGTCAATTCTTGCAGAGATTAATAAAAAAGGAACAACCATAATGCTAGTTACGCATGATGTAAAGGTGGCAGCAAAAACCGAAAGAATATTGTATATGGTAGATGGAAATATTGTTGCACAGAAGAAAATGCGTAAATACGATGCGCAGCATGACGCTATTAAGGAAAGAGCAGAAAGCATTATGAAATGGTTAGTGGAAAATGGATTCTAATTTTTCATTATGGGTATCATTTTCCCGTTTTTCGCAAATATATTTATCAATTCATATAAATCTCAAATATATTTTTATTTATTTGTAAGTGGGTGTGTGTTTGCAGGTATAACAGTAGGGTTTTTATCGTTTATAATTGGAAAAATATCAATAATCAAGGAAGTGAAAAATTTATCAGAACAAATGAAAGTTCTATCCAATGGAAGTGGCACTCTTGATGTGATATTGGATGTAAAAGGGGAAGATGAAATAGCTGAAATGTCTATAAATTTTAATCGATTTATAAAAAAATTGTCAGAAATCATCTCCGAGATAAGTAGTTATTCAAATAAAGTGTCAAATTATTCAGATGAAGTCTCGTTACAAATGATAAATATTGCAGATAACTCACTGAAACAGTTAGAGAAAAAAATTCTTTAGAACGTGGATTTGTAACAATAAAAGAAAAAATGAATGTTGTTTTAGATAGTGTCAAAAATCAAGTTACAAGTACTGAAAAAATGGTAAGTACTATTATAGAAATATCACAGATAACAAAGCAAGCAGCGAAGAATGCTGAAAATACAATGAAAATCTCAAATAATGCTTATAAAGTTTCAGAACAAGGATATGGCTTAGTAGAAAAATCACTAATAGAAATTCAAAAGGTTGAAAATGATGCAAAGGAAATAGATGAGAAATTGAAAAATCCATCTCAAATATCAGAACAAACAAATCTACTAGCGCTCAATGCTGCAATAGAAGCGGCCAGATCAGGCGAGGCTGGAAAGGGATTTGCAGTAGTTGCGGATGAAGTGAAAAAATTATCAACTACATCACAAGCATTTACCAAAAGCATATTAGAATTGAATGAAAAAATGAAAAAAAATGTAGGTAATGTTTCAAAGTTATCAGTTCTGACAAAAGAAAAAATAGGTGAGATAAAAGAAATGGTATCTGTAACCAACGAAGAAATAACGGCTGTATCAAAAGCAGTAGAAGAAGAAGCGAGAGCAATGAATGAAATAGAGATAGGAACACAAAATTTAGTAAATGCAAGCTCAGAAATTGAAGAAAAATCAATTGTACAAATTGATATAATAGAAAATGTGAATATACTATTAATGGAAACATCAAATATATTAGAACAAACCAGTTCTTCAACTCAAGAAACAATGACATTGTCTACAGAGTTATCAGAAATAGCAAATAAATTAGATGAAATAGTTAAGCAGTTTAAGGAAATAAATTGAATTTAATAGGGTTAAATGGTAAAACATATGAACTAATGGAAATGAAAGAGAAAAGATTTTATAAGTCTGTTTATAATGATATAAGACAAGCTCCCCATTAAAAGATGTATGGCAAGGTTTTGCACAACTGCTTTTGGAAGAAAGCGCGCCACGCAATTTCTTCTCCTAAAGCGAGAAATGCAAGCTGGAATACTAATAATGTAATTTTATCAAATGAAACAAAGATCTCCGTTCTTGCTAGTACATGCGCTATATATTCAGGTAAAAATAATTTTGATATTACAATACTAACTGCATCCATAATTAAAGGTAGCGCAACCCAAATCCAAATTTTTCTGTCTTTTAAATTAATTCTAATTTCTTTTATATCAAGTCCACTGTGTTTAAAGGGCTGCTTTTCAAAAGCTTTATTAACAAAAAAAAATGCCACTCCAATTAAAACTGATAATCCTGCAATATTTAATCCGAACAAATTTGAAAAGGATACAAATGCCATTATAATCATTGCGATTAAAGGCATTTTTTTTATATTTTGCATATCTTGCCTCCCCTAATACAAATAATCTTTGTTGCACATAATCATACATTATTGTATGTAACGTGTTTTACAATATATCTTTATCTTTGTTTATGCACAAATACCATAGAATTGAAAATTCAATTGGTGTCAATAATAACTGTTTTCCATATTTATGATATAATATTTTTAGAATAAAGTTAAAACATTCCACTAAAAGTCTTTAAAAGCAAGGTTATACTATAGGGGGAATCTACTTTGGGTTATTTTAAAGTATATGCTCATAAGTATTGTATGGGATTTTGTACGGCAGTGTTTTTTGTAACACTAGAAGCATTTTGTGATTTGATGCAACCAACAATAATGTCTAAAATTGTGGATGTGGGAGTTGCAAATAAAGATTTGAATTATGTAATTAAAATGGGGATTATTATGCTCATTATTGCTGGATTTGGAGCAATAGCTGCATCTATTCGTAATGTTGTCGCCAGCAATGTTTCACAAAAGCTTGGCACAGAAATGAGATCTGATTTGTTTAAGAAAATTCAAGGGTTTTCTTTTGAAAATGTTGATAAATTTGAAGGGGCTACTCTAGTGACAAGGCTTACAAATGATGTAACACAGGTTCAGAATTTTGTTAATGGACTTATGAGGATATTAGTTAAAGCACCTATTGTGGGCATTGGAAGTATTATAATGGCTGTGAGATTAAACTTACGGCTATCTATGATTTTGTTTGCAATTGTACCAGTTGTAGCTATTCTTATATTTGGCAATATGAAACTTGGATATCCTTATTTTATTAAAGTACAGAAGTCACTTGATAGTGTAAATGGGGTTATGCGAGAGTATTTATCGGGGGTAAGAGTAGTTAAAGCTTTTAATCGATTTGAATATGAAATAGAAAGATTTCAAAAGAAGAATATACAACTTACACAGTCTTCTACAGCAGCTATGAAAGTAACAGCTGTTTTCACACCAATTATTGGACTCGTAGTAAATGTTGGAATAGTACTCGTGATTTGGATAGGTGGCATAAATGTAAACAAAGGTAATATGCATGTGGGACAAATAATTGCATTTACAAATTATATGACACAAATATTATTTTCACTTATGATGGTAACTAATGTTTTTACAATGTTTGTACGTGCTAGAGCATCTTCGTAGCGTATTAGTGAAGTATTTTCAGAAAAGGATAGCATGATTAACGGAAAGGAAATTATGGATAATTCTAAGTGCAGAGGAAGAGTTGACTTTGAACATGTATTTTTTTCATATAATAAAGATAAGGAGCCCATATTAAAGGATATATCATTTACTTGCCTAAAGGGAGAAACTGTTGGAATAATAGGATCAACTGGTTCAGGTAAAAGTACTCTTGTGAATTTAATTCCAAGATTCTATGATACTTTAAGTGGAGAAATAAAAGTTAATGGTGTGAATATTAAAAAGTTAGATATAAAGTCATTAAGGGAGAAAATTGCAGTAGTACCACAAAAGGCGCTGCTGTTTTCAGGCACAATACTCGGCAATATAAAATGGGGAAGTGAGGAGGCAAGTTTTGAAGAAATTAAATCGGCTTCAAAAGTGGCTGATGCACATGAATTTATTGATAAACTTCCAGAAGGTTATAATGCTAAAATTGGACAGGGCGGTGTTAATTTTTCTGGGGGACAAAAGCAGCGTATATCTATAGCAAGAGCATTAGTAAAAAAGGCTGAAATTCTAATACTTGACGATGCAACAAGCGCTGTGGATACAGATACAGAGGTGAAAATAAGGAAGAGTTTAAAAAAATATGCTAAGGATTTAACTTGCATTTTAATATCACATAGAATAACTTCTGTAATGGGAGCTGACAAAATAATAGTCTTAGATAACGGGGAAATTAAAGGTATTGGAAGTCACGCGCAGCTTTTAAAGAGTTGTGATATCTACAATGATATCTTCCTTTCTCAAATTGGAAAGGAGATGCTGTAGATGACTGATAATAAATATAAAGATAACAATAATAGTGTTAATATGCCATTTACGGGTGGTAGAGGCGGAAGAAGAAATATGGCACCAGTAGTAAAACCTAAAAATTTCAGAAAGACTGTTAGAAGACTGTGGAGCTATTTTGGAGCTGAAAGAAAAACATTAATAATAATATTTATATTTATAATAATTGATTCTGCCATAGTACTTATGGGACCGTATCTAATCGGGCGAGCAGTGAATGCAATGACTTCTAAAAATGGAAAAGTAGATTTTAATCTTTTGAGTATAATTGTAATTGCTTTATTAATTTCATATTTAGCGGATGCAGCTATAAATCTATTTCAAGGATTTGCCATGGCAAGTTCTAGTCAAAGAATAGTTAAGACTATGAGAAATAATTTGTTTTTAAAGCTTCAAAAGCTCCCAATGGCTTTTTTTGATACAAACAGTAATGGAGATATTATGAGTAGATTGTCAAATGATATTGACAATGTTAGCTCTACTATTTCTCAATCTGTTATTCAACTTATGACAGGAGTTATAACTATATTAGGGTCTTTTACTATGATGATAATTTTAAGTCCTATATTAACTGTGGCAAGTTTAATTACAGTACCTTTAGTATTTTTATTAACTCGCTCCATTGCAAAAAAGACAGGTAAGCTTTTTAAATCTCAGCAAATGGAACTTGGAAAACTTAACGGACAGATTGAAGAAACTATCTCTGGAAATTACATAATAAAAGCTTTTAACCATGAAGATAAAACAGTGAAAGAATTTGATGAAATAAATGAAAGATTGTGTGAAGTTGGATTAAAGGCTCAAATATATTCTGGATTTTTGATGCCGATTATGAATGTTATAAATAACATTGGGTTTGCAGCAGTGGCTGGAGTAGGTGGAATTCTAGCAGTAGACAATATGATTACAGTAGGTGTAATTGCAAGCTTTTTAAGTTATTCAAGGCAATTCGTAAGGCCACTTAATAACCTGGCAAATATATTTAATACACTGCAATCTGCTGTGGCAGGAGCTGAAAGAGTATTTGAAATACTGGACGCGGGGGAAGAAACAGAAGATGTAAAAACGCCAAAAGAAATTAATGAATCCAAAGGACATGTTCAATTTAATAATGTGTATTTTGGATATAGAAAGGATGTAAACATTCTTAAAAATATTAATTTTGAAGTCCAGAGTGGCGAAAGTATAGCACTTGTAGGACCAACAGGAGCAGGGAAGACTACAATTGTAAATTTACTTACAAGATTTTATGATGTTACAAGTGGAATAATATATATTGATGGGGTTGATCTAAGGGAATATACAAGAGATAGCCTTAGAAGGTGTTTTGGCATAGTTCTTCAAGATACCTATCTTTTTACAGGAACTATAAAAGAAAATATAAAATATGGAAACTTAGATGCAACAGATGCAGAAGTACAAAATGCAGCTAAAATGGCAAATGCACATGAATTTATAAAAAGGCTTCCTAAGGGTTACGAAACAATACTTTCTGAGAGTGGAAGTAATCTCAGTCAAGGACAAAGACAACTTTTGGCCATTGCCAGGGCAATTTTAACAAATCCATCTATATTGATATTGGATGAGGCTACCAGTAGTGTTGATACTAGAACTGAACTTAGAATACAAGAAGCAATGCTTAAATTAATGCATGGAAGAACTAGTTTTATTATAGCTCATAGACTAAGTACTATAAGAGATGCAAATAAAATAATGGTTATTGATGACGGACAAATTATAGAGATGGGAAACCACGCGGAGCTTATATATAAAAAAGGAAAATACTATAATATGTATTTTAATCAATATAATAATAGTGACGAAGAATAAAGTTACAAAGGATTTGTGTTATGGATTATCATGAAGAAAGTTACATGTGAATAAAGGGTGCTAGTATCAGTAGGTTTAAGAGGATAAAAAATAAAATACCAGCAAATTTTATTAATAAATAATAATAATTTACTGGTATTTTATATTTTTATATGTTCTCAAATTAAAACTCCTTTTTTAGTTGCTAATAACCATTGGACTATCCTCCACTATCTAAAATTACTTCTTTGTCCTATAATACATCGAAATTATAGAAGTGTCAATAGTAATTATTAATAAATATAAAATATATTTATTTAACGATTCTAAATATTTTGATAATTTAATTTTCCGCATTATTAAATATGAATTAGATATGCTTAGAGAATGTTATAATGATAAAAGAAATAATACAATAGTTGGTGTAATCTTATATTCTTAAAAAATAGCAAGTAAAAAATATTGGGAGATGATTAAAATAAATAATAAACTTCGTATTGGTATAGTGGGTCTTGGAAACATAGCTCAAAAGGTATATTTGCCTTTTCTTACAAAAGAAACAGATTGGTCTCTGATTGGTGCCTATTCCCCAACTGAAACTAGAAGAAAAGAAATTTGTAAGTGGTATCGTATTAATGAATTTGCTAATTTATCCGATTTAATTAAAGAATGTGATGCAGTTTTCGTTCATAGTTCAACGGCTTCTCATTTTGAAATTGTATCAGAGGCACTAAGAAAAGGAAAAGATGTTTACGTAGATAAGCCCTTAGCATCTACATTGGAAGAAGCAGAAAAAATAGCAGAATTAAGTATAAAATATGGAAGAAAAATAATGGTAGGCTTTAATCGAAGATTTGCGCCTATGTATGTAAAGGCAAAGCAGGAAGGAAATAATGCCGCTTGGGTACGTATTGAAAAACACAGAGTAAATGGAATTGGACCCAAGGATTTTGAATTTACCTTGCTTGATGATTATATTCACTTAGTTGACACTGCCCGTTGGATTGGAGAACCTGACAGCAGTATAAAGGGCTGGAGCGAAGTTAGCGCTGAGAAACAATTAATCTATGCTCAACATTTTTATAAGAGCCAAAATAATAAACAGATTTTTGTAGGCATGCACAGGAATACGGGATCAAATTTGGAACAGCTGGAGTTTGTAGCTGAAAATTCCATAATAAGAGTTAAAAATATGGATACAATGGAAGTTGAAAAGGATGGAAAGTTAATAACAAGTACATCTCCTTCCTGGGATACAATCTTAAAGCGCAGGGGATTTGAAGATGCCATAATGCATTTTATTAATTCAATAATTGGCGATACCCAACCTACTATTGATGCTGTGGAGGGTCTAAAAACTCAAAAACTTGTTTATGAAATCATTCAACAGATAAAAACTATAAGATAAAGTATAATATAATAAAAGGAACAGGATGGTGATTTTATGCTAAAAGCAGTCAAATGTGGTTCAGAAAAGGAGTGGTATATAGATGAAGTTTGTAGATATAGAAAATTGGGAAAGAAAAAAGCATTTCAATTATTTCAAGCAGCTTGATTATCCTCATTTTAATATTTGTGGAAATGTTGATATTACAGAATTTTATAGATATATTAAGGAAAATAAAAATCCGTTTTTTATATCAATGCTGTATGTTGTCACAAAAACAGCAAATAGTATAAAGGAATTTCGTTATAGGATAAGAGAAGATAAGGTAATTGAACATGAAATTGTTAACCCTGCTTTTACGGTAATGAATTTAAATGAAGTATTTGGTTTTTGTACAGTTAAATTTATAGAGGAATTTAAAGGATTTATTATTAATACATCAAATGAAATAGAAATAGCAAAAAATAATATAAGTATTGAAGATGAATCAGGTCGTGATGATCTTATATACACTACAAGTATTCCATGGGTTTCATTCACTAGTATAACTCATCCAATTCAAATGAGCCCCATTGATACTATTCCAAGAATATCATGGGGTAAATACTTTGAGGAAAATGGGAAAATAAAGTTGCCGCTATCTGTTCAAGTAAATCACTCAATGGCTGATGGTGTACATATTGGAAGATATTTCAATGCAATTCAAGAAATTTTAGATAATCCTGTAAAGTATTTATAATTTGTTTTAATAAAAGGATATGCCACAACTAATGTTTAATATTATATGTTAGTTGAACTTAAATAACTATCCATATAAATCTTTTTCAAATACTTCTTTCCAGTCACTTTGAATAGGTGCATTTTTAGTCATATATCTAGCGAAGTCATTTATATCATCTTTTAGTACCTCCGTTAGATAAGTATTGCTAAGGATTATTGGTAAGAAGCATGAGCACAAAGAGAAATAATTATAGCAACTAAAAAAGGTTGCTATAATTATTTCTCTTTAACTAAAAAATTAATTTGCAATATTTTTAATAACTCTAATCTCAATATCTTGCTTTTCTACCTTATTGGAAATAACTTCTAGCCTTTTCTCAATATCTGTTAATTTTTCGTAAGTTTGTGTATACCCATCAAATAGAGCTTTAGTTTTGTTTTCTAATTTTTCTTCAAGTCTAACAATATCATTCTTGTCAGCTTTTTTATCAAGTTTTGAATTCACTTCATCAAACTTTAAATTCATTTCCGTATACATTTTGCCCATTAAATCAAATATTTTATCTTCCATTAACTTCACCACCTTAAAAGATTATATCATGTTCTACATCTTAATATTTAACAAAGCTTTATACGTTGATTTAGACTTTGCTAAATATTTTCAAATGATCTTGAATTAATTATAACAAAAGATTAGATTCTTGATTTATTACTCATTTTATCACTCCTCTAATTATATCAAATTTTAGACTGAATTAATATATGCTATAATAATATTATTACCAATATGGGAACATATATTCGTATTAACAATAGTTATCTTGTATTGGATTGTTGATTAGCTATAAGTTTTAAAGGATTGAAGATATGAGTATCCATTACTATAATTTAGTAAACAATTGTTTTTAGTTTAGAAGATTATTTTATTGGGAGTAGTTTGTAGGCCTTTATTTTGCCTTGAAATAGAGTTTTACACCTCGTTCTATAGTTGTTAAAAAGTTATGAGGGAGAACAAAATTGTATATAGAGCAATTATATTGGAAATGACATTGCAATTTAAAAAAACGATGGTATAGTAAGTTATACGAGTAATACAAGTAGTACAAGTAATACAAGCGATGTATGTAATATAAAATATAAAAGTGAGGTGCGATAATGAATAAGATGGCTATGCCAGAAGGAAAATTTGCAACTGCGGTGAAAGTAGGACCAAAAGGCCAGATTGTAATCCCTAAGGAAGCACGGGAAATGTTCAATATTCAACCTGGAGACAATCTATTTTTGTTGGCTGATATTGAAAGAGGGATTGCTATCCTTCGTCAGAAAGACCTGGATCCAGCTTTATCAGCCTTTTTCGAACATGGTGATCAAATCAAAAAATAGAAATAAAGGGGGGGAATTCATGAGTAAAATTGTTTTCTTTTGTATTCCAGCATATGGACACACCAATCCGACTATCGAAGTGGTTCATGAATTGACAAGTAGAGGAAATGAGGTATGGTATTATTCATTTAATATGTTTCAAGAAAGGATTGAAGGTGCTGGCGCAAAATATATTAGCTGTGATGGGTATCTGCCAGAATTCCGTCCTGAGGATGAGAAAAAAGTAGGGAAAGATTTTGCGGGATTAATTGAAATGGTAGTAGAAACCACCGTTGCTTTGGATGAAAAAGTATGCAGAGAGCTTAAGGAGTTTAAGCCAGATTGTATTATATCAGATTCGTTATGTTTTTGGGGGAAATTATTTGCCAAAAAACTGAATATCCCATATGTGTGTTCTACAACTACATTTGCATTCAATCAATATACTGCAAAGATGATGAAGCAAAGTTTTGTGGAGGCTGTTCGAATGATTACAGGTATGCATCGCATTAATAAAAAAATAGAGAAGTTGCGTGCAAACGGATATGAAGTTAAGAATTTTATATCCCTCATTCAAAACGATAATGAAACGAACACCGTTGTCTATACATCAAAGGAATTTCAGCCAATGGCAGATACTTTTTCTAAAAAGTATTCATTTGTAGGACCATCTGTTAGAGATGTAACAGTACCTCATGAAAGTAAGAATCATAGAAGAATTTATATATCACTTGGAACTGTTAATAACAAAAATAGTTATTTTTATAAAAATTGCATAGAGGCATTTAAGAACAGTGATATGGACGTTATTATGTCTGTAGGTAAGGGAACAAATATAGGTAGTCTAGGTGAAATACCGAATAATTTTGTAGTAAAACAAAATGTTGAGCAGATAGAGGTTCTTCAGAATACTGATGTATTCATCACACATTGTGGTATGAATAGTGTCAGCGAAAGCTTATATTATAGTGTTCCGATGGTTTTATTTCCACAGCAAGGTGAACAAAAAATGGTAGCAGAGCGTGTTGTCAACCTGGGAGCTGGAATCATGTTAAAAGGTGCTAAGCCAAGTCATATTTATAGTGCGGTACAACAAGTTATGACTAATACAACGTATAAAGACAGTGCAAGAAAACTAGCAGAAAGCTTTCGTAATTCTGGTGGAGCAAAAAAGGCTGCAGATGCCATTTTACAAGTAGTAGGCGAGAATATATAGTGTGAAATGGGAGTATTTAGATGCAGAACAAAAGGTATAGTGTTTTTATAATTAATATGCTATACTAAAATTGTAAAAATTAAACATCCATATATCAAGAATTAGGGTAGAGATTTAGCTCTATGACCCTATACCAACCTGCGAAATAGTAAGGTGGTTCAGCTAAAAAACGATAAGGAGGTGGAGAAAAATATAGATGCTCATCGTTCTTCTTATCTTATGATAAGAAGATTTTTTGTTTTTAAATAAATATGAGGTAAAGGAGTGGTTAATAATGAATACTTTAGGATTCCAACGAGGATACATGGCGAAAGGTATGGAGGTAGAAAAATTTTTAAAGGTGATTATAGAAACTTTAAGCAGGGAGTTTGAAAAAGAAGTAAAGGTTGAAGATATTGGTGAAGATCAGATTAGAATAGTTATAGATAACTATGATGTTAGGACTAGCATGAATTATTTAGAGCAGACATATATAATATATCTGCTCTGTTATTTGTTAACATTTTTGTTGCTTGGGTATAACATGAACTTTAAAGAAGTAGATTATATAAAATTAAGTCAGTAATTCAAAAACACTAAAGAGAAAATAGAACTACTGAGATATATAAATATATTTCGGTGTCTTGAAAACTTATAAAGTGAGGGGATTGCGGGACTGTACAATTTGCTATAATATTATAAATAATTGTGGTTAGATGCAATAGGCAGCTGCTTGAAGCTACTTATTGCTTTCTTTTTTGTCAATACTTAATGTGGTTTCAGCGGAAAGCTCATTGTTTTTTATAGTTGTTTTTGATTGGAACAAGGCTTTCATTATCTCTTGTTTGTAGCAGAAACCAAGCAGCATAGCGACAATACACAACATTGTAAGACAGAGAACAATAATAATAAAATCTAGATTCACAAGACCACACTCCTTTTTTAATTTTATTTTAGGTGCAATCCGCCCACTTTTGAATTGAGTTTGAAGAGGATAAGGTTGTACACTAATAGTATCATATATATTTTAGAACGTATTGAATATTGCATAAAACACCTAATTCTTGTCATTAATTTTAATGTTTTATTTAATGTGATTAACTAAATTATTTAAAATGCTAGGAGGTATTTTCGAACTAATATAGAATATGTAATTAAGTATAAATCAATACAAAGGGGGATGATAACTAAATGTACAATATATTAGTTTTAGAAGATGATTGTATTCAGTTGAAAACCCTGTCAGATATTATAAAACAATCAGGGGACATGTATCAAGTATATGAAACCACCAATACTGTAGAGGCTCTTAAAATAGCCCAGCAGGAGATAATTGATCTTTTCTATATAGATATTAATTTAAAAAATGAATCAGGTCTTAAATTTGCTCTGGAAATAAGGAAAATAGAAAGATATAGATTAAACTGGATAATATTTGTGACAATTTACAAGGAGTATATGCTTTCAGCCTTTAAGAAAATTCACTGTTATGATTATATACTAAAGCCTTATAATAAGGAAAACATCCAAATGATAACAAAGCTTTTACTATCAGAAAGTAGTGCACAGGTTGCTGTTACAGAAATTAGAGAAAAATTCATAATCGTTCCCATAAAGAACATCCAGGTAAAAATATTTATTAATGAAATAATATTCGTGGAGGTCTTTATTAGAACTTCAATAATTCATACTATAAACGGGTCCTTCACTATAGATTATTTATCCCTTAAGAAACTAAATTCAGTTATGGAGCATAAGAATATCCTTCAGAGTCATAGGTCCTATTTAGTTAATGTAGAATATATAAATAAAATTGAAAAAACTAACGATAAAACTTCTTACAAGATTTATTTTTATAATACTTACGAAACTGCATTACTCGGAAACAACTATAAGAAAAGTATAATGGACAGGTTTAATAATGTTGTTGTGGGTGGGGAGATAAATGAAGGATTATAAAATATTTATTTTGATATTCCTGGAAGTAGGAAGCTTTATGCTATTGTGGAATATGTTTAATAAAAAATATGAAAAGAGAGTTTATAAAAGTGCTGTCATTGTACTTTTTACTTCATTAGTAGTTCTAATTACAAATTACATTTATCCGCCTTTGCAGTTTTTTGTTAATTATTTATTTTTACTTCTAGCTATTAAGTTATCATTTAAGAAAAATATAAAGTATTTATTATTAGAGTTCGGTTTGGTTCTGGCCATTCTGGGTATAATGCAACTGGGTATAATAATTATACTTAGATTGGCTGCTCCAGCTTTTATGGCAAAGGAAGATTTTATAAGCTTACTTATTGCAAACCTCATCTGCATGGTTTTATGTTTTTGTATGTATAGATGTGTATCTGATGGAAAGCTAATAATTTTTTTCAAGCAAAAAAGTTCTAAAATATACTTTTTTTCTGTGAACCTTCTAATATATATAGTTACTGCAAAGTGGGTATGGAATTTTAAAAGACATGAGTTTTTGGATGAGATAGCGCTGTATCTTGTCATTCCTATAGTATTCATCCTGGCAAATTTGTTTTTTCTTGAGTATCAAATGAAAAATAGTGAAATGAAGAAATCACTGGAGGAATATCAGAAATACTCTCCTGTAATATCGAAGCTATTAGAGGACGTAAGAAGGAGACAGCACGATTTTAAAAACCATTTGAATACAGTTTACAGCCTTCTTCAAATATCTGACGAAAAGAACTTAAAAGAAACAATAACTCAATATATAGATTCTCTTAATATTTCCTTAGAAAATATGGAGAAGGTACTTCAAATAGACAATACAGTGGTAACGGCCATTATCTACAATAAAATTAATGAGGCAGCAAAAAATAATATTGAGTTTAAGTATATTATTCAAGGGGGTTCTAAGTTTCCTTTTAAGGATTATGAACTTTCAGAAGTTTTAAACAATCTTGTAGATAATGCTTTTGATGCTGCTATAAATTCAAAAAGTGATTTGAAAAAAGTTTTTTTAAATATAGGTTACCTTGAGGATAATTGTATTATAGAAATCGGAAATACAGGTCAAAGAGTAGAATATAATGAAATTGGAAAGATCTTTAATGCAGGATATACTACTAAAGAAGGCGAAAATTGCGGATACGGCTTGTATAATGTAAAAAAAATAGTTGAATCCTATGGAGCTAGAATTCAACTATCCTTTGAAAACAACTATACAATTTTCAGTATTAAATTGTCATAGATATGTGACTATTCTTCTTTTAGGCATTCTGGGATTTCAGGCTCTCCAAGAAATAGGAAGGAGCCATACCATGGAAATACAAATGAAGTTACAGTGAGGCAAAGTGCGCATAACATGGATTTTCCTTTGAAACTGTTAACTAATTTTCTCATAATGTCCTCCTTTTTTCATAGATTTCACAAATAAGTTATAACGTCAGCTTTTTAACCAGCACAAGCTGTATATTTTGTATTAATATAGTGCTGAAGCCGCAGTTTATATAGGGAGTGCTTCCCAAAAATAATAAAATAATGGTCCATAAAGCTACAGATAGAGCTGCCGTATACTTATATTGCAGCTTTTTTTTATTATCTTTTATAGGACTCCGTGCACTGCATATTGGAGCACGGGTTAAAACCACCGCAAAACTAGCTATGCCCACAAGTAAATAATATACTGCTGAAAGTCTAGGAATTAAGGGAGCTAGCACACTGGTGAAGATAAAGAGCAAAGTTGTTAGAAACAAACAATTCAAGGCTCCCTTTACGTGTACTCCTCCAGCAAATACCCTTGTTGATAACAGTATGAGTAAGGAAAAATAGAAATAATTCTGATCATGTATTATATTAAAAAATAATATTAAAAAAACAATTTTAAATCCTTCACTTAAAAGTATACTTAAGCCATACTGTATCCTTGCTCTATCTTTAATATTGTTGTAGGCTTCAGTACAAATGAAGGAGGTAAGCTGTAATGCCAATTTATTTATGATTTATATGCACCTCCTATAAAGTGAAAAATACTATGATTTTAAAATGCATTAATTTGAAGAGGCTTGTCCTTATTCATAAATAATATGATTTAAATTACGAATTTAGTACAATTAAAAATATAATATAGAATTTGCAAGATATATGAATTTGATGATGGTTCTATCATAGTTATATAATAACAACTAATTTGGGGGGATTTAAATGAATATAAGATTTTTAGGAACTGCTGCTGCTGAAGGATGGCCTGCTTTATTTTGCGAATGTGAATATTGTAATAGGGCGAGAAGTAAAAGAGGGAAAAACATTAGGACACGTTCTTCCTGCCTTATTGATGAGAAATATATGGTGGATTTTCCACCTGACACCTTTATGCATGTTCTTAATAATAAATTAAGACTAAATAAAGTGGAGCACCTTATCATAACTCATTCACATGAAGATCATTTTTATCCAGAAGATATACATATGAGGAAGGAGCCTTATGCTCATATATATTCAGATAAGCCACTTATGGTATACGGTAATAGTAATGTAAAGAAAAAATTTCTAGATACTGATGTGGAAAAAGATAAAAATACTAGAATTATATACAATGAAATATATCCATATACAGAATATCAAATTGGTGAGGCCATAGTCGTGCCACTACTTGCCGATCATAAACCTGATGAAAAGTGTTTTATTTATCTTATAAAACTGAAGGGAAAGGTCTTATTATATGGACATGATTCTGGATATTTCTTAGAGGAAACATGGGATTTTTTAAATTCTATACTTATAGATGCTGTCATACTCGATTGCACTGATGGGCCAGGTAAATGTGTAAATTATCATATGGGATTTCCTGCAGTATTAACTGTAAAGAAAAGACTACTAGAGCAAAAATGTGTGGATGAGGATACTAAATTTATAATTACACACTTTTCTCATAATGGAAAATATCTTCATGATGAGTTAATTAATATGGCATCACCACATGGGTTTATTGTGGCCTATGATGGTATGGAATTACAAGTATGAAAATCTTCTAAATCTTAAATTTTATAACTCTAAAACATACTCATAAAACACTAGTAATACTCATTTTTTACGTAGTATATAATCTGTATGCATAATATAATGTACCTAAGAGATTTTACCGACAAATTTATTTTATAAGGGGGATTTTTATGAAAACAAAGTTCACCAAACATTTTTGTATGGTACTAACAGCTACGTTTATGTTTACCCTTGCTGGATGTGCACCAAAGGTAGCTACAACAGTCACTCCAAAGGATACCACAGCTCAAGACAAGGTAGTACTTAGAGTATATGCTCAATATTCCGCAGACGATGAAAAACAACCATTCGATTATGCTAAAGCAGAAATGCAAAAGATAATGCCTAATGTAGAATTAGACCTTGAAGTCATGGCTCAAGATGATAATCAAAAGATAAAAACTTATGCAGCAACTAATAATCTACCAGATATATTTGTAGCAACAACTGATATTATTGAATCCTTTAAAAAATCTAATAATATTCTTAAACTAAACACGTATATACAAGAACTTGGAATAGAAAACCAATTTCTACCTTCCTCTTTACCTCTTTTGAAGGATACAAATGGTGATACCTGGGCAATTCCCGATGCGGGGCAATTCGCAGCATTGTTATATTACAATAAGGATGTTTTTACTAAAAACAATGTAAAAGTGCCTACTAATTATACAGAATTCCTAAGCGCAGTAAAGAAATTCAAGGCCAATGGTATAGTTCCCTTAGCATTATTTGCTAAAGAAAAATGGCCAGGAGTGCAATTGTTTGACATACTTGCATCCAGAGAAGACCCAAAAGGAATAACTAAATTAGATTTAGGAGAAGGTAAAGCTTCGGATCCAGCCTTTAAAAATGCTGCAACAAAATTATTAGAACTTGTTAAGGCAGGACTTTTACCTAAGGGAGCATTTAATTTAAGTTCTGATGATGCGGGAGCACAATTTAAACAGGGAAAAGCAGCTATGTACTTAAGTGGTGCCTGGTCCATGAGTGATCTTGGAGCTACAATGGGTGATAATGTAGGAATATTGTATTATCCTGTTGCGGATGGAAGCAATGCAAGTTCTGTACAATGGAATATGAGTGGTGGAGGATATAATTCAGGCCTAGCTGTATCACCATATTCAAAAAATAAAGATATTGCTGCAAAGTATGCCTGTCAGTTTGCTTTGAAATTTGCTGAAGGCAGAATAATAAAGAGGGGAGATCCTAATCCAATTCTAAAGAACACCCCAAAACCAGAAAGTGGCTATAATGCAATTCAGCAGCAATATGTAAATGATTCAGCTAAGTTTAAAACAATGACTTGCTTTGATTGGGGAATTACAAATGCAAAATTTAAAGCAGGCATTGAAGATGAAGTAAATACTCTTCTTTCTGGTGACTACACTGTAGACAACTTTGTAAAAAATCTTGATAAGATAATTGATCAAGCAAAATAAACACTATATAAATATCAGGCTATCCGATTATCAAAGATTTATAATTTGATCAGATAGCCTGTTTTGTAATTATTATCTTAACAATTCATAATAATTTGTAGCAAAGGAGATTACGATGCGCAATCAGTTTAAGAAAAAAATAGCAATTATGGTGTTCACTTTGCCTACATTAATAATATTTACTATAATTGTAAGTATCCCCATAGGTAATACTTTATATAGAAGCCTATTTAATTGGGATGGACTTAGTAAACCTATTTTTAATGGGATAGCTAATTACAAACAACTACTTGGGGATAATTTATTTCATACCTCCTTAAAAAATGGAGTTATATATTCAGTAGTGCTGGCAGTATATCAGATCGGCATTAGTTCTGTACTTGCAGTATTACTCTCCTTGAAAAAAATCAAGGGAAGAAAAATTTTCAGAACATCGCTTTTTATTCCTGTTGTACTTTCTGTAACTGTGGTTTGTCAGCTTTGGATTTCAATATACAATGGGCAATATGGACTTTTAAACAAGATTTTTCAGGTGCTGGGCATGAATTATAGCCAGGACTGGTTAAGTGACAAGAACTCAGCAATAATTGCTATTGCCTTTGCAGATTCTTGGCAGTATATGGGATATTATCTTGTCCTAATATATGCAGCTATGAAGTCTATACCAGAGCATTATTATGAAGCAGCAGAAATAGATGGTGCAGGTACACTAACTAAATATTTTAAGATAACTATACCACTACTTACAGAAACCTATAAACTCTGTCTCACCCTAACAATAACCGGTGGACTTAAAGCTTTTTCAACCATGTATATGATGAGTGGAGGTGGCCCAGGGACTTCTACTTATACCTTGACTTTCCTTATGTATAGATCAGCATTTAGAGTAAATGAATTTGGTTACGCTTGTGCATCTGCTTCAGTACTTGTTATCGAGTGTTTAATTATAACTATTATAATTAACAAGCTTATGTCAAAAGATGTAATCTACTATTAGGAAGGGGGCCACTGCTTTGAAAACATCCTTTGGAAAGAAAATTATGAAGACAATTATATATGCTTTTTTGATTATCTATACATTCATTTCTATATATCCTCTTATATGGATGGTGTTTTATTCCTTTAAAAATAACGACGAAATATTTGTGAAGAATCCCTTCGGATTTCCCACTACACTGAGATTTGAAAACTATATAAACGCGTGGAATAACTATAATATGCCTTCTTATTTTTTAAATAGTATGATTGTAGCTTGTACAACAGTAGTTTTTACTATAACCTTGTCCTTAATGTTCTCCTACGCAACAGCCAGAATGAAGTGGAGATTTTCAAATGTTTGTAGGATATATGTTATGGCTGGAATGTTTATACCGGTTCAAATTATACTTGTTCCCCTTGTAGTGCTTATGCAAAAATTCGGACTTTCAAACTCTTTATGGTCGCTAATCATACCATATACGGCTTTTGAACTAGGATTTTCGTCAGTTGTATTTTATGGATTTCTGAGGAATATACCATTTGAACTTGAAGAAGCGGCTGCCATAGATGGGGCTAATATATATACTACCTTCTTTAAAATAATAGTACCAATTGTAAGGCCTGCTATTGCAACTATGGTGACCTTTATATTTCTATTTTCCTGGAATGAGTTTACCATGGCACTTATTTTAATTAGTAAGGAAAAACTTAAAACCTTACCACTTGGACTTATAACATTCCAAGGACAATTTTCAACCGACTGGGGTGGTATGGGTGCTGCTATGGTAATAGCTAGTATTCCAACAATAATTATTTATTTGCTTTTTAATGAGGAAGTTGAAAAAGCTTTGACTGTAGGATCGGCAGTAAAATAATAAACTAGGACACAATTGAGAAAAGTCTTAATATATGGTAAAATATAAATATTATATAAATATTATACAAATATTATGAAGAAAGTTTGGTATTATTTATGATTAATTTTGTAAAAAAAAATTTATTCAGAATAAAAGGCTGGTTTAGTTCCCAAGGAATTAGGCAGAAGATTAATATAATATATATTATACTTATTATAGGACAACTGTTTATTCTAACTTTTGCAGCAAATTATATATCTAATAAGGCTATTATATCAAGTACAATTAAACAATCAGATGAAAGCTCAAGGCTTGTAATGACTAATATAGAAAATATACTTGATAATACGGAAAGTTATGCCAATGATTTAACAGTGAGAATTAATAATTACTTTGTGGATGATACAGAATACAAAAGAAATGATTATTATACAAACATGATGTTTAAAAAAATATTTAGAAATACATTATATGTTTATCCACGGATATATTCAGCACTACTTTTGCTGGATGATAACGTGAGCTTTGTTTCGGATAATGTGACAAATTATATTAATGAGCAGAAGATAATAAATGAATATACAAAGCTAATAAAAGACGGAGACGAGAGAAGTATATGGCTTGGAATGGAAAAAAATCAATTCTCAGCGGATACTGATAACTCTTACGTTTTAACACTTGGTAAAGGATTAGTAAATATAGATACAGGTAAGCACCTAGGCGTACTTGCCGTGGTGACCAGCGAAAACACTTTTTCAAATATATATAAGAATATGGGTATGGGGCAATCTGGAAAATACCTCATTAGCGATAAAAATGGGATTGTGGTTTCATCTACGAATAAAAATGAAATACTTAAACCCATTAGTAATGCCGTACTGAGAAGTTGGATTATAAACCACGATAAGACGAGTCAGATATTAAAAGTTGATGGAAAAAATACACTTGTTACACTATTTTATTATCAAAAACTCAATTGGAATATAGTTGGAATGGTTCCGTTATATGAAATTACACAGGAAAGTCGAAAAATTAGTATGACAATAATTATTATAGGAATTATGTGTATGCTTTCTGCAGTTTTATTATCCAGCAAACTATCTTCTACTATTACAAAACCACTTAATAAGTTCATTAAGGATATAAAAAATTTAGAGTTGCATAATTTGGATGTTCCAATACAAATAAATTCGGGAAAGGACATTGGACTTCTTGTAAAAAACTTTAATAATATGAAACAAAGAATAAGTGAGCTAATGTCTAAGATTATAACACAGCAAGAAAAACAAAAAAAATATGAATTAAGACTTCTTCAAGCACAGATAAGACCACATTTTTTGTATAATACACTACAACTCATTTACTCAATGATTGAAATGGATAAAAAAGAACAGGCACAAAAGGCAACTAAATCCCTTGGAGATTTTTATAGAATTGCACTTAGCGGCGGCAATGAGATTATATCAATAGCTCAGGAAATTAAATATGTGGAAAGCTATATGCTTATACAGAAAATAAAATATGATGATACATTTAGTTTCAATATAGATATACCCGAAGAGTTAAAGGATTATAAAATTTTAAAGCTTACAATGCAACCTATCGTAGAAAACTGCATAAAGCATGGGCTTATCAATAAATATAAATCCAAAGAAGGATATATTAATATTCAGGTTAGAAAGCAGAATGATATTTTGGTAATTGAAGTAAAGGACAACGGAATTGGAATAAAGCCTGAAAAAATACAGCATTTATTCGATAGGGATTCAAGTAACAATAATGAATACTTTGGATTAAAAAATATTGATGATAGAATAAAGCTGTTTTACGGTTATGATTATGGTATAAAAATAACAAGTATACATATGAAGAGTACTACTGTATGTATATTAATTCCCGCTATTGAAGATTTGAATGATAATATGTTTTGATATATAAAGGAGCTGTTATATGTATCAGATAATGATTATAGATGACGAAACATATTTTAGAGAATATCTGAGGACAACAATACCATGGGAATGTTATGATTTTGAAATTTGTGATGAAGCTTCAAGTGGAGAAGAAGGACTACTTAAAATACCAATAAGTAAGCCAGATATAATTCTAGTAGATATAAACATGCCAGGAGTTAATGGAATAGATTTTGCCAAACAGGCAAAAGAGAAATATCCAGGTATAAGCATAATTATTATAACTGGATATAATGAATTTGAATATGCAAGACAAGCATTAAAAATAGGTGTTTTCAACTATATATCAAAGCCTTTTGAAAAGCAGGAATTAATTGATAGCGTGATTTCATTAAAAAATAATATTATTGCTAGAAAAAAGAAAGATGTTTTTATAAATAATATTCAAAAGCAGTATAATGAAACTCTTCCTGCCATTAAAAACAATATTTTAAATAATGCTGTTAAGGGTGCATATTTAAATAAATATAATGAATTAAGAATAGAGCTGGAAACATTGAAGATAACCATACCAAAGCTTCCATTTTTAGTATCTATTATAAAAGTGGACATCCCCAAAGAGTATGATTTGCTTAGGCGTAAAGAATTAAAGGAAAAAATGGTTTTATTAATAAATAGTATTGTATACGATGAGTGTGTGATTTTTGAAGATAATAGCAATAAGACAATATTGCTTACAGGTATAAGCGGAGAAGGTAAATACAAACTATTTATAAGGCGCTGTAATGAAATTATACAGAATGTAAATAAAAGCCTTGGTTTCACTCTTACAATCGGAATAGGTATTGTTTGTACAGAATTATCGGACATCCCAATCTCTTTTGAAAAGGCTTGTATTGCTCTCAAAAATAAGTTTTTACTCGGAAATAATAAGACTATAGAATTTTATTCTTTAAAATTTGAGGCTGAAGTAAAAGAAATATTTCCTTTTAAACTTAAAAATGATCTTTTGATGCATACTAGACTTCTTGATGGGGAAATTGTTCAAGAAACTTTTTCTGTAATATATAACTTTATTAAATCCAGTAAGTTACCAATCGATTATATATACATACTATATACGGAACTTTTATCGCTATGCTTCTCATATCTTGATGAATACGGATATAACATCGAAAAGGTTTTTGGATTAGATTTTCATCCATTTGAAGAAATTATAAACAAGCAGACCATGACAGAAGTACATGATTACGTCTCCTATATTTACGGAAAATTGATATCATGTCTTAATGATAACAAAAAAATTCATTCAGTTAAAATTGTTGATAAGGCAAAAAAATATATTGATAATAACTTTCAAAGAAATGATTTACTAATTGAAGATATTGCTGCAAGTGTTTTTTTTCATCCAAGCTATCTCAGGTTCCTTTTTAAAAAAGAGACAGGTATAACCCTAGGTGATTATTTAACAGGGGTAAGGATGCTAAAAGCCAGAGAACTCCTTAAAAACCCAAAATTGAATCATACTGAGGTTGCAAACATGTCAGGGTATTCAGATGCTGCATATTTTAGCAAGTGCTTTAAAAAATACAATAAAATTAGTACAAGTGAATATGAAAAAAATATAAATGCTAATAGTTTAAATTGGGAGACGAGAAAGTGACATAGGGAGGCTTTTCATGCGATAAGGTATTCTGAAATCAAGCAAGTAGCTATAGCAGTTATAGATGATACATTGCTAGTTGCAACTCTAGTATGTTTTGTAGGGATAGTTGTTGCATTCTTTATAAAAAATAAAACTGAAGGTGTTCCAGAACAGAAAATGAGCAGGGAAGAAAATATTTAGACATAGTGTGTTATAATAATGTAAAAAATACATTTATGAGGTGGTTATATTCAAGTGTTGGTACTTTAAAAATAGTTGTAAAAAATCCTCCAGAGTTCGAGTTAACTATACTTTAGTAAACACTTTTAAGATTTTACAAATTAAAATTATTTTAAGGAGATGTTACTATGTCATGGTGTCCAAAATGTAAATGTGAGTATCGTGAGGGATTTACAAGTTGTAGCGACTGTGGATGTGAATTAGTGGAAGTGCTTGAAGCTGAAAAAGATGAAGAAATAATAGAAAATGATACTGAGGCCTACCTTATATCAGTTAATGATGATTTTGATGCAAGAATAATTGAATCAAAATTAAATGCTTTTGGTATACCCTCATTTAAAAAAACCGATGGACTTAACGGTATTTATGGTTTTACAGGAACTTCTAGCATCGATATATATGTACCTTCTATGTTACTTGATGATGCAAGAGACTTAATTGATATTCAAATCAAATAATTAAAATTAGTTCTCAATATTGACTACACTGGGGAATAGTAAAAGGCGTTTATAAAAGCTATCAAAATGTAAAATACTTTTTGATAGCTTATATATGTTTATTGGATGAAATTAATTGGTATAATGTTACTATAAAGTTTGTATTAAAAGACTACCAAAATCTTGTGAAATTATGATTTAGGAAGGTGATAAATATGCAAAAAATAGTTCCTCATTTATGGTATGACAAAGAAGCTAAAGAAGCAGCCACGTTTTATATCAGTTTATTTGATAACTCTAAGATTTTAAACGAGACAGTTATCGGAGATATCCCTTCAGGAGATGCGGAAATTATAAATTTTGAATTAGCTGGGCAACAATTTGCTGCAATAAGTGCAGGTCCTTATTTTAAATTTAACCCATCTATTTCCCTTATGGTAGCTTGTAACTCTTTTGAGGAAGTGAATACTAAATGGAAAGCATTATCAGAGGGTGGGACTGAATTGATGCCGCTTGGTGAATATCCATTTAGCAAGTGGTACGGTTGGATTCAAGATCGCTATGGGCTGTCTTGGCAATTGATGCTTGTTGATAGTGGGCAAGCGATTCAAAAGATTACACCAAATTTGCTTTTCTCAAATTCTGTATGTGGGAAAACCCAAGAAGCTGTAAAGTATTATGCGGAAGTTTTCGAAAACTCAGAAATAGGCTTAATAAGCAGATATGGTAAGGATGAAGCAAAGTCATCAAAAGCTCAGGTGAATTATGCTGCTTTTAAGCTTTGCGGTATTGATTTTTCGGCCATGGATAATGCGTTTGATGTAGATTTCAATTTCAATGAGGCATTTTCACTAATTATAAATTGCGAGGATCAAAAGGAAATTGATTACTATTGGGATAAACTTTCTGCTGTTCCTGAGGCAGAGCAATGTGGCTGGGTAAAGGACCAATTTGGTGTATCGTGGCAGATTGTGCCATCAAATATGGACGAAATCTTATTGAATGGCACAAAAGACGAAATTAAAAGAGTGACAGAGGCTTTTCTAAAAATGAAAAAGTTTGATCTAAAGGCCTTGGAAAAAGCACGGTTAGGACGTTAATTGAAATAGTTATTAGACAGAAAATAGATATAATTACGGGATTTCATAAAAAATCAGAAGATATTTATGAAAGCTATGAAAATGTAATAAACATTTTTATAGCTTTTTTATTTCGAAAAATTTTATAAGGAAAATTTGTATTTTTTGTCAGTACCCGCAGTAACTCTGCAACAGCTAATGACAGCTCCGTATCTTTTGATGGGGAGTTTATTTTTGTCTATCTCGTAGAAGGATAGGGTATAATTTAAAAAAATATTCGCCACTAGAGAAGGTAGAGCGGAGAAAGCAGAGCGGAGAAAGCAGCCTCCTTAGCATTAAGTAACAATATGTAGCTAGAAAAATTAAAAGCAGGTTAAATCATTTTGTTAATACAAGGGTTAATGGGGAAGTATAAATCTATTAAAGAAAATGGTGCTTGTGTTTATACAAAATAAGCAGAGTTGTTTGCTAAAGGGATATTATAAAAACGGGAGGTACTTGAAGATGAAAACTGAAATATATTACGTTATGGATACTATGTGTGGATGGTGTTATGGTTCTAGCGATGTGATAACAATGATACAAGAAAAGTATAAGGATATTTATGATTTCAACCTTTTGCCAGGAGGAATGTGGACTGGTGATAATGTTAAAAAAATGAGCACCGGTCTAAGGGATTATGTAAAAGGTCATAATGTAGAAGTAGAGAAATTAACTGGCAAGAGTTTTGGAGAAGGTTATAATAAAAATGTATTAGAAGAAAATTCTATAGTTCTAGATAGTTTTCCCGGCGCAAAAGCAGTGGTTATAATCCAGAAGTTAAAAAAGGAAGTTGCCTTCAGTTATCTTAAGAGAATTCAAGAAGCCTTTTTCGTTTTTGGAAAAGATATGAATAATGTAGAAATATACAGTAAAATAGCAGAAAGTTTTAGTATATCTAGAGAGGAATTCGAAAAGGAATTTTACTCTGAAGACATAAGACAAGAGACTTTTAAGTGTTTTGACATGGCAAATATAATGGGAGCAGAAGTTTTCCCAACTGTTATTTCACAAGAGGGCACCAAGGTAACCATAATGGCACAGGGATATAATAGCTATGATGATTTAGATAGAATTTTTTCTTCTTCAAATTTTGCTAAAAAATCTATTGTTAAATAAAAATAATTCAATAAATGAAAAAGCTGTGAGGGAATAACTTCACAGCTTTTATTATTAAATAAAGGGGGCTTATTTAAATGGTTATTCAATGATTAAATTATAGTATAAGATTGTGAAGATATGATGTGAAATAGTACCCGGTACCTTATATTTGGAATTAATGTTATAATTAGTGATAAAAATAGTATGGTTTACTATTTTACAATTACCACTGTGGTGTATCTTTTGAGTAGGATTCTTTCTGATTTATTTTTTAGAAGTGGTAGAGAATTAATCTCAGGATTAAAGCAAAATATACTATATTATTCTGTCTTAGTAGTGGTTATATTGTATTTAGCAATACTTTCGAATGTACTTAAAAGGAGGGGGCAAGGGCGTATTAGCATTGATAGTAAACCGTTGCTCTTTATAATAGTTGGGGTGTTACTTATAATAACTGGAGTTACAGCGATTCCAGAACAATTATCATGGATATCTTCTTATCAAGCGTACTCTATAGACAAGAGTATTTCACAAGAACAAAAAATTCAATATATAAAAACTATATATTGGGCTATAGCACACATTGTATTTTTTGCTTTCCAAATTGGAATTGGAGCATACTTTACGGTTAAGGCTATAAAAAGGGATAAGCAGATTTGAAAAATTCCCTTAGTTACTAGGTGGAACAAGTGGAGATATTAGAGTTAATAGAATTATTAAGTGCTTAATGGGTCGTTGTTTAAAATGCAAAGCTTGGTTATAATATAAGAGAATTAAAATATTGACTAAATCATGGAGGGAGCTTATGAAAGAATTAGATTTGATAGCCATAGCAAATAAATATTCAAAGAATGAAGACTATAATTTTACTGGGTATTTGATGTATAAGGACAAAAAAGTAGCTGAAATAAAAGACACAGAGCTTGTAAAGTCTTTGGATGACAATTTATTACCAGTAATAATGATAAATAAGAATGCAGGGGCCTTAGAAGCATGGCTACAAACTAGAGCAATAGATACTCATAGGGCGAATGCAAGGCATGTTAGGCGTAGATTAAGTGTTAAATCAGAAATTCCAAAGGAAATAGTTATTAAAGCTAGAGCTATAAGTATTACAGACAGCTATTGGTTAAAATGGATGGATGAAGATGTAACTTATAGTGAAGTGAGAAGTAGGTTATCTGATGGATTAAATACTATTGCTTTATATGGTAATGCTACAGAAATAAACTTTAAGGATGTAGATATAAGTCCTGAATTAACCAACATAGGAAGTTTTGAGAAGTGTTGGAAGCTCATTGAGGGATATTGGTATATGATAAAAAAGGGTACTTATAAGGAGAATTTTGCGGAAGTATTAATAGCAAATATTGCTACTAATCTTGGATTCAATGCTGTTAAATATGAAGCTATAGAAGACGGAGCATTAGTTAAGAGTAAAGACTTTACTAATAATGGAGAAGTGGACTTTGAGCCAATGTTCAGCTTTGTTCGGGGGTATTGGGAAATAGATGATTCTATAAGTATTATAAAAGAACTTGGCTATATAAATGAATTTTTGAATATTACATTTATGGATGCATTGTGTTATAACATAGATAGACATACATTTAACTTTGGAATATTAAGAAAAGATGGAGAACCAATAGGATTAGCACCTAATTTTGATAATAATTTAGGCTTATCTGGAGTTCTTAATAATAGTGGTTTAGAAAATATATGGTATTCAACAGCATTTACAAGAAATAATTATAAGCCAATATTAGAGAAGTATAATTATGATGTACCTAAGATTGATTTAGAAAGAATAAAGGAAATTATAAATGATACATTAAAAGGTTTTCCTACATTAAAGTCGGAATCTGGATTTAGTGAAATTGTATTTAAAATAATAAAAAATAATTATGAAGAGCTATTGCTGTAAGAAAATTAGAAGATGTTTGTAAAAGCTATGAAAATGTAATACACATTTCCATAGCTTTTATTATAAAAATTTTAGAAGGCAAATTTTTGCCTTTACTGAATTATACTATATAAATGTGATTATAAATTTACAATGTGACTAATTTATCTTAATTTAGTAAAATTACTGTGATAGAATGAGTTTAAGAAGAATTTAAAAAATAAAATATTTATTAAGTAAAAAGCTTCATGAATTGACTGAAATAGCAACCTCAAGTCATATTGATGTTGGAGAAAATTTGGAAGATGAGAACGAAGAGAGGGGTAGTGTAAGCAATGAAAAACAATTGGATTAATAATAAAAACTTTTACAATAATCCGCAGTTAGTTTCGGAGAAATTTATAGAGTTTGATGAAAAGATGCAAGAAGGATATCAATTTTCAATTGATAAACAATATGATAAAGCCGTTAAAAGTTGGATAGATGTTTGGAATAAATTGATGGATTACATGAAAAATGATAATTTAAAGACATTTGCTAGCTTTGACAATATTTATAATGGTACTCAATTTGTAGTAAATTGGTTAAATGATTTTGATGATGGCCTATGTAACATAGTTGCAACCTCTAATAATGGCGAGATATTAGAGGTTTATGGGAATTTGCGTATCAGCATGAATGAACAAATTATAAGTTTTACAGATGCTAGCGAAGAGTTAACTCTGGAAAATGCAAAACGAGCTATAGCAGAAACCCACTTTTACTTAGGAAATATAAAAAAAGGTGAGGAGTTATTTGAAAAATATTTATCAGAAAATCCAAGATGGGGATGGGGTTGGATAGGATGGTCTGATCAATATTGGCTTAGAAGATCGATAAAACCTGATTTTTCTAAAGGTGAGGAATTGCTTTTAAAAGCTCTTAATGTATCTAATTTAGCTAATAGAGATGCTGTAGAAGAAAGACTTTTAAATTTGTACAGTGATTCAGAGCAAAATGAAAAATTAAATAACTTCGAGAAAGAAATAAACCAAAATATAAGGATGAAAAATAGTTCTAGAACACAGGGGATAGTCAAAGATGAAAAAAATCATGATATCCTTAGTAATAAAATAGGAAGAAACGAGCAATGTTCTTGCGGTAGCGGTAAAAAATATAAAAAATGTTGTGGAAAGTGAAAAAAGCAAATGGAAAAGACAAATATATTAAAGGTATAGAGAAAGATGGATTTTATTAAATATAAAGGATTGAAAATAACAATGATAAAGAATAGTTTTGGAAACACTTTCATTACAAGGCTGGTGCTTTAAAGCCTTTAAACAGAGCCGCAGAGAACCATGAACTGATATCATCACCATGGATAATGATGCCCCCAACAATGCAGACGTATGGAGAAAGAGGTGCTAGGTTATTAAGTAAAAGCTTGTGTAAAACAAAATGTTTTAAATGTATTTGGGCCAATATGGCTAACGTTGAAATTCAATGGGATTTTGATAAAAATATAAAAAAATACCGATTTGAAACTTTTTGTTACAGGAAAATTAGAAGATGTTTTTAAAATTCAGAAGGTGAATGTTTTTATGTATTACTTTGATGGGTGTAGGTAATTGAGGTATAATGGTATAAAATACATAGATTCATCAAAATAGTATATAAGATGGGGGATAGTATATATTTTTCAAATAATATACAAAGGGAAAATAACTTATGATATATTATAGATATAGGTGAATTAAATGAGACATATGTTTTAATAAAAAATGGTATAATTGATAATTTGATACGGAGGTGAATAGAAATGAAGTTGAAAAAAATCAGATTTGATAATCATGAAATACTAAACAATCTAGAAGTAAATTTTTGTGGTAGTAATGGGATTCCATTAAATACTGTAGTTATAATCGGTAATAATGGAACAGGCAAGACTACCTTGTTAAAAAGTCTATTTGATTCTTTCGAAGTGGATGACAAGGGCTATAATGCAAAAAATGTACTAGATGTTGAGTTACACTCTGGTAATTTTTATACACATGTTCAACTTGATGATACAGAAGTGGGGATGTTAGATCCTGATATTATAGGTGACAATGCTAATAAAGATGCGCCTAAAGTTGTATACATGCCAGCAGAAATTAGCTTTGATAAGCTTAAAAAAGTAGACAATACATTTAAGTTTTCTCCTAGCTTTTTAAATATAGTAGATCAAAGCATAACGGAAAATATTCCTTCATTTATAGCAACAAAGATAAATAAGGAAATATTTAAAAATAGAAACAAAATTATTGGTGAAGTAATAGATAAGGTATGTGATGAAATAAATAGTATTTTTTCTGTTATGGAAATAGATGTTAAGCTAATAGGTTTGTCAGAAGACGAAGATACAAAGCCAGTTTTTAGAAATAGCTTAGGAAAAGAATTTGATATTAATGGATTGTCTTCAGGTGAAAAACAACTATTTTTAAGAGGCTTATCTTTGAAATTTTTAGAGATTAATAATTCAATTATATTAATTGACGAACCTGAAATATCATTACACCCAGAGTGGCAGCAAAGGATAATAAAGGTTTATGAGAATATAGGGACTAATAATCAGTTGATAATTGCAACTCATTCTCCACATATAGTAGGAGATATCAAAGCAGAGCAACTAAGAATATTGGTTAAGGACAAAAATGGAGTATCATTATTTGATAATGAAAAAATAGATGAGACTTATGGGCATACCATTGAAAATATCTTAAGAACTACAATGAAGTTAGAAAATGTGAGGAATTATGACATTTCAGCAAGGCTTAAAAAGGCATTAGATTTATTAGAAAAGGATTTATTTGAAACATTGGAGTTCAATGAAAATTTTGATTATCTAAGAAAATATTTAGGGGATTTTGATAAGGATATAATGCTTATTAACTTAGAAAAATCAAGAAGGAAAAGAAGGTAGTAATTAATGTTAAGAATTAATAAAAATATAGAACCAGATTTCCTTCTTAAATTTAAGAGAAAAAATATTCCGAAGACATGGTATGACTATAATGATGGAACTATTAAGAGCGAGATAAAGGGATTTATTTTAGAAAATGAGCAAAGTAAATACTGTCCTTATTGTGAAAAATCAATTTATAACATTAATGAAGGACATATAGAACATGTTAAACCTAGAGATTTATTTCCAAAGTTGTTTCAAAAATATAATAATTTAATAGTCTCTTGCAATGAAAAGAATAGTTGTGGCAGCGTAAAACAAAATAAATATTCTGAGGAATTTATTAATCCAGTAATTGAAAATCCAAAAGATTTTCTTACCTATAACCTAGCTAGTGGAGAAATTATTCCAATATATAAAGATGTAGAGGATATAAGAAATAAAAGAGCGTCATATACTATTGAACTTCTAAATCTTAATAATTATGTTTTAAAAGATGCAAGGAAGAACTTGATTCAGATTTTAGAAGTGTACAGAGAAAATTTTGAAGAAATTACAACTTATCTACAATACTTTTTAGATGATGGTCATAACTTTCCAAGTTTAATAAGGTTATACATGGAAGGGTAAGGTATATAACTTCTTGTGTAGAAAACCTTCGTTAATAATTATTTAACAAAAATAATCCAGAGGAAGAAGAATACTTAATTTGAGCAGAAAAGGATACTGATGGTAGAAAATTCGTCCTTGAGTATTTTTATCTGAGAGAAGTGAATAAAGCATTATCAAAAATAAAATAGTTGAAAAAGAAAAAAGGAAACCTCATAAATTGTATGGTGTGAGGTTTCCTTTTGCATTACAGAACATTTATTATTCATTAAATACTACAGTATTCCAAGAAGTTATTGGTTGGTTTTTTGATGCAACTCATTATAATGAAGGAGATGATCTTAATGATGAAAAAGATTCTTAACTTTATAAAAAAGGATTGGTTTATTATCGCTATACTTGCCTTAACTTTTATGGTTAGTTTATACTTTTATCCAAGACTTCCAAACAGAGTTCCAAGCCACTGGAATATTAAAGGACAAATTGATGGTTATTCAGGAAGATTTTTTGGTGCATTTGGAATTTCTTTAATGAATTTAGCTTTTTATTTTCTATTTATATTTCTACCGTATTTAGACCCTAAAAAAGCAAATTATGCAAAATTTCCATCTGCATATAAATTAATAAGGTATTCTTTTCATTTGCTCTTTGCAGGTATTCAGGCTACAGTATTGCTAGTTGCACTTGGATATCATATAAATGTAGGTATGTTTATAGGGTTAGGTATATCTTTATTATTTGTTGTGATAGGAAATGTCATGGGAAAATTCAAGCATAATTATTTTGTTGGAATAAAAACTCCATGGACTCTTGCAAATGAAGAAGTATGGTTAAAACTCACCGAATGGCTGCA
>Ga0209125_1000834_pt1 | contig 34754 bp, 38 predicted proteins | sample BarGraIncub1131A_FD_184503 | JGI IMG/M metagenome (GOLD analysis project Ga0209125, IMG submission 184503) | Arctic peat soil microbial communities from Barrow, Alaska - Barrow Graham LP Incubations 11-31A (SPAdes) (version 2) | ecosystem: Environmental > Terrestrial > Soil > Wetlands > Peat... | reverse complement strand
GTAGCTTTATATAATTCTTGTTCGATAGGCAGGTGTGTCCCTGAAATTAACAATCATCTTCTTTTTGGAACAACTTAATTCCTCTTTCCCCTTATTTATGTTACTCCCCATATACTTTTACTATTTTCTGAACTAGCTTTTTCATTGCAGTTGCTTGAGATATCAAAGACATAACCACCAAGAAAAGTAGCATTTTCTCTTCATCTGCCTTATTGAACGTGTTATCAGATATTATAGAACTAAGCTTATCTAAATCTAACCCATCGCTGCCTATGAAATTAGTGAAGCTTTCTGCTTGAAGCTTTGAAAATATCTTGTAAGCTTTTTCCCAAGATATTAGATCATCATTCTTATCATTTATTTCATTAAAAGCCAAGGAAAATACTTTTTTTATTTCTTCTGTTGTAAGTATAGGCCTCATATAGCTTAAAAGAACTAGCTGAGCAAGATGTTCTTTAGTATATCCTCGTTTTTTCCCATCCTCAGGTTTTAATATAACTTCGCTTTTTATATAATTTTGTATAATATTATTAGTAAACTTCTCACCTTCAAATTTATCCTTTAGGAAATCGGTTACCTGAGATAGATATAAATCGTATTGTGGAAGCTCCTCGAAGGATAGATTGGTATTTTCCGAAATATCTTTTGCAATTTCTTTTACTTTATCCAAACTAAACTTTTCTTTTCCCACTTTTATCACCTCTATTTAATGTGTATAGTTTAAATTAATTATACAGTATATATAAACTCTTTACAAGTTATAATAAACAGTTTTTTTAATGTAATTCATAGTATACTAACGAAAACGAGAGGTAATTAAAGCCATTCCCTTTTATAGTTTGTTTTCTATGTATAATAACCCCATATGCGTTATTATTATACTTGTAATGTAGTATTGATTACTATATAATATGTTTAGAAAATAATTTTATAAATATTTAGGAGGTGATATTTTGAAAAAGAGATCTATTTTATTGCTTATCTTATTAACTTTCTTTTTTTTAATAGCTAATACTTTAGGTCCAGAACTGGCTAGTTTAATTCATTCTCAGAAAGCATATAGTATTTATACCGTGCAAGCAAAGGGTTCTTCAGGATTCCATTCTGGTAGTTTTAGCTCATCAAAATCATCTGGAGGGTTTAAGTCTGGTACCTTTAGTAGTATTCCAAAAGCTAGCTCAAGTAGTTCAACAGGTTCTGGGTCATCACTCTTTGGCAGTGGTGGAAACAGCCATAGTTTTATCCCAATACCAATGTTTTCTCATTCATATTTTGGATTAGGAAATGGTATTATTGGTGGATTCGGTTCAATTTTTCTAAAGTTTCTTGTTGTTGTTGTTATCATAATTGTTATTCGCAGAATGTTTAAAAGACATTAAAAATATTAGGAGGAATAAAAATGAGTGTATTATCAAGAGTTTCAAACATGTTTAAAGCAAAGGTGAACACAAAACTAGATGAAATGGAAAATCCAATAGAGTTATTGGATCAGAAAATTCGTGATATGGAGGAGAGCTTAAATACAGCAAAGCTATCTGGTGCTCAAGTTCTTGGCAATGTTCACGAAGTAGAATACAAAATGAAGGAAGCTATTGCGGAATCTAAAGAATTCGATGAAAAAGTAAAACTTGCTTTAAGTAAAGGTAATGAAGATTTAGCTAAGAAAGCTTTAGAACGAAAGCTTAATTCGGATAAAAGCGCTAGCTCTTTACAATCTAGCTTTGAAGAAGCCAGTAAAAAGGGACAAGTAATTAAAAAAAGCCTTAAGGATTTAGAGGATGAAATACAAAAGACTAGAACCTATAGAGATGAAGCTGCTGCAAGGCTTAATAATGCAAATGCTACACAAAAGGTGAATGAGATATTATCGAATGTTAATACTTATAGTAACAAAATAAATTTAGATGATATTGAAAGAAAAATAGAAAAGAAGGAAGCTATGGCAGCAGGTCTAGGAGACTTAAAGATAAACGATCCCCTTGAGGATGAGTTTGAAAAGCTGAATACATTAGATTTAGATGCTGAACTTTTAAAGTATAAGAAAGCAAAGGTGGAGTAATGGGAAAAGCTGAGGAATTTTTAAAAGAAGAAAGAAAATATTATGGTAAAATATACGCTGAAATTTCCTTTGCTATAGATAATACCTCTACATTTCTGTCTGAAGAAGATAAAAAGAAACGAAAATTTATAGTTAAGCTTCCCTCAATAAAAAATTATGTTGATATTATTGAAGCCTCTTTAGGAGAACTAAAACAAGAAGGTTTAAGGAGCATATTTAAGGGTGATAAATATACCTCCTTGGTTAAGAGTTATAAAAGCGATAATGAAGCTTCTTTAAAGCAACTTGAAAAATGCTATTCCTGTAGTTGTTTAAATTGCATATCTTTGTGTAAATTTGAAAGCTGCCATGGCTGTAGGGAGGCTTCAAATATTGAGTCCTGCGATCATAAAAAAATAAATGTATCTAAATATACTAGCTTCACTATTGACTTAATTAATAGCAAAAGCGGTAGGATGGATAAATATAAAGTTTTAGCGACCTTAGAGGACTGTAACAAAAATAAAAAATACATAATCCTTCAAAACCTTAAGGATTTCAATGATAAATATATTCTTTATTACGATACAGGTATCCACGAGGATACCTACGGAGAAATAAAAGATGTAGAAGAATTTGATTATATCCTTACTACCTTTGAAGAGGTTGATGTCTAAAATTAATTCATAAGTCGACATTATTTTCAAATTATATTTGATTTAATCCACATATGAAACTTCAAATTAATCAATTAATATAAACTATCCACAATTTTCAATAGTTATCAACATATTATGTGGATAACTTAAAGGGCCTGCTTAATTTATTTGCCCCGTTTAGACAAATAGATATCAACTTTATCCACAGTTTCATTGTTAACATACTGTTAAGTAAATGTGGAACAAAGTGTTGTTTTAAAATTTACACCTTCAATTCTCACACTACGTATTTAATTATGGCATTAATATTTTTACATATTATGCCATTTTTTTGTTCATTTTTTATACTTTTATTAAAGGATAACCGTAAGGGTTTGCCTATATATGTCTGAACATACGGTCGTATTTTACGTACTGATTGTATGTCAAAGGGACACACCAAACTGATGGTGTGTCCCTTTTAACAACTTTCTTTTAGGCTATTTATAATTTCTTATAGCTTCCTCTAAAATATCCATTGCTAAGTCCATGTCTTCTATTGTTACATTGAGTGGTGGGAGAAGCCTAATGACATTTTCCCCTGCTCTGGTTAATAATAATCCCTTTTCATAACAACTATTAATTATGGCCTTAGGATCTACTTTTAAGCTTATACCTAAAAGCAATCCCCTTCCTCTTATTTCATCTATTACATCATACTTAGCTTTAATATCATTAATCTTTTGGATTAGATAGTTACCTTTTTCTTTAACCTTCTCAACTACGCCACCCTCAACAAGCTCCGAAATAACTGCTAAGGACACAGCAGACGCTAAAGGATTTCCTCCAAAGGTACACCCATGATCCCCTGGTACAAAGGCACTACCAACCTTTTCATTTGCAATTATTGCTCCAATTGGGAATCCACCAGCTAAAGCTTTTGCCAGACACACTATATCCGGAACCACTCCAAATTGTTCATAGGCAAATAAACTTCCAGTTCTTCCCATGCCACATTGAACCTCATCAAAGATTAGAACAACCTCAAATTTGTCGCATAGCTCTCTTACTTCCTTTAAAAAGTTGATATCAGCAGTAACGATTCCACCTTCTCCTTGGATTGGCTCAATTATAACAGCGCAGGTTTCTGAATTAATTTTTTTCCTCACATCTTCAATATCATTAAAATTTGCATACATAACTCCAGGTATTAAAGGCATGAAGGCTTTCTGATACTTCGGCTGTGCTGTTACAGTTAATGCTCCCATTGTTCTTCCATGGAACGAATTCTCCATAGAAAGAATAATGTTTTTTTCTTCTCCGCCTTTAATTTTGCCATATTTTCTTCCTAGCTTTAAAGCTGCTTCTATTGCTTCAGTTCCGCTATTACAAAAAAATGCCATATCAAGCCCTGAATACGTACATAACTTTTCTGCAAGTAAAATATTAGGCTCGCTCCAATATATATTTGATACATGCATGAGCTTTGCACTTTGCTCAGTTATAGCTTTAATTATGACTGGGTGACTATGCCCTAAACAGTTAACTGCTATCCCTGATACAAAATCTAAATACTCTTTTCCATTAGTATCGTACAACTTAGATCCAATGCCATGATCAAATATAACATCTAATCTACCATAATTCTTCATCATAAATTTTTTACTTTCTTCTAAATTACTCTTTGACACTCTTCAAGGACCTCCTTACCAACAATTCTTGTTCCACTACCATTAAAAATATCCAGTAACAAGCTATGTTCTTTTCTTCCATCAATTAAATGTACATTACAGGTGCCATTTTCTATAGCATCAATGCAACATTCCATTTTAGGAATCATACCGCCGGTAATTATGCCCTCGTCTATATAGGCCTTTATTTCGTCCTTAGTTATTGAAGAAATAAAGGAGGATTTATCGTTAATATCTTTGTATACTCCTTCTACATCTGTTAAGATGATTAGCTTCTCAGCATTAAGCTCAGAGCTAATGAAGGAAGCCGCATAGTCTGCATTGATATTGTAGACATTTCCTTTAGAATCACAACCAATTGGAGATATAACAGGTACATAATCATTATCTATTAGATCTACTAAAAGATTTTTGTTTATGCTAATTACTTCCCCAACATAACCGATGTCAATCACCTCATCCTCATCATACAAAACCTTATGCTTTGCTCTGATAAGATTGCTGTCTCTTCCACTGATACCTATAGCGTTTACTCCGTTTCTGCTTAAATTGGCTGCTATCCGCTTGTTAACATGTCCGGACAAGACCATTTCGACTATTTCCATAGTTTCCCGATCTGTAACTCTAAGGCCTTTTACAAATTTGCTTTCAATACCTGCTCTTTGGAGCCAAAGATTAATTTCTGGGCCACCTCCATGGACTATAACCAAGTTAATACCCATACTTTTTAATCTTATTACATCTTCAATGAAGGCTTTTTGGTGCTCTTCACTTTTCATGATGCTGCCACCATACTTCACAACGAACGTCTTGCCACTATATAATTTCATATAGGGTATAGATTCTATTGATATTGATAAGTCTTTAATATCCACTCTCCCCACCAACCTTTTGTTGATATTTACATTTTAGATTTTTTGAGAATCTGAATTTATTATACTATTAGTATTATAATTATACAAGAATTATTTTGATTTTTTTTTTAATTTTCTATTGCATATATATTTATTATTATGTATAATTCATTGTAAACAGTAATATGCTTCATGTGGAGGTTTTGAAATTATTTATCTCAGCCAAAATGTGTAGCCTCCACGTATACATTGATTTTTCTGTTAAGAGAAATTATATGAAACTATTTTGTATTTTCAGAATAGTTATACAATTTTTGGATGAGAAGAAAGATAAGCTTCTTAAAAATATTATATGCATAATATTTGCATAGTTATACATATTTTATTTATGTGACTCATATTCAAATAAATAATTTTATCAATCGTATTAAAGAAAGGATGTTGATATTGAAGATATTAAAAAACAAATCTATAACTGATGTTCCATTTTTTAAAGCCTCAGGGGTGCATATAGGCGTTAGAAGAAATAAAAATAAAAAGGATTTATGTGTTATCTACAGTGAAAAACCTGCTGTTGGAGCTGCTGTATTTACAAAGAACATAATTAAGGCTGCCCCAGTATTATTAGATATGTTACATATAAAGTCAGATAATATTAGAGCAATAGTAGCTAACTCTGGTAGTGCTAATGCCTGCACTGGTGAAAAGGGTTATAAGGATGCTTTAGAAATGGCCATAGTTTGCGCTAAGCATTTAAATTTGAAGACAGAAGAGGTAATAGTTGCGTCTACTGGGGTTATCGGCCTTGCCCTTCCTATGGATATAATAATCCCTGGAATCAAGGAATGCTGTGATAATTTAAGCTACGAAGGTGGACCTGATGCTTCTGAAGCTATAATGACTACTGATACCTTTAGCAAAAAAATTACTGTTGAATTTGAATTGTCAGGGAAAATATGTACCATGAGTGGTATAGCTAAAGGTTCTGGTATGATACATCCTAATATGGGTACTATGTTAGGATTTGTTGTAACCGATGCAGCTATAAGCAAAAGTTTGCTTTCAAAGGCCCTCTCAGATAGCGTTGAGGACTCATATAACATGGTTTCTGTAGATGGGGATACAAGTACTAATGATACAGTTGTTGTTTTAGCTAATGGAGCCTGTGGTAATAATTTTATAGATAAAGAAGGTTCTGACTTCACCTCCTTTATGGACGCCTTAAACTTTGTAAATAAAGAATTATCTAAACAAATAGCCAAGGATGGAGAAGGTGCTACAAAACTTGTTGAAGTTAATTTATATGGAGCTAGAACAAAAAAAGATGCTAAAATCCTAGCAAAATCTATAATAACTTCAAGTTTAGTAAAGGCGATGATGTTTGGAAGTGATGCTAATTTGGGTAGGATTTTTTGTGCCTTAGGCTATTCTACAGGTGAGTTTGAACCTATGAAGGTAGAAATTAGTTTTAAGTCTGAAGAAGAAGAGATTACAGTTGCACAGGATGGCTTTGGTCTAAATTTTGATGAAGCTAAGGCAAAAGCAATCCTAGATAGAGATAAGGTTAACATTATAGTAAAACTACATGACGGTGATTATAATGCAACAGCCTGGGGCTGTGACCTAACCTATGATTATGTAAAAATTAATGGTTCCTACAGAACCTAGATTAAAATGAATTGGGACACAACATTAGTTTGTGTCCCAATTCATTTTAATCGTATTAATTTATTATCTACAAAGGTGTGTACATATCCTTTTAGTCCCTATGTAAGCGGTCTTACTGCCATATCTAATTAAATTACTTTTTCTGTGAGCTTGCGTAATCTGCTAGAAATTTTTCTATACCAGCATCCGTTAAAGGATGTTTTATCATCTGAAGAATAACATTATATGGTATAGTTGCAATATGAGATCCTGCTTTTGCACAATCTAATACCTGCATAGGTGTTCTTATACTTGCAGATATAATCTCTGTTTCAATACCATAATAATCAAATATCTGAGCTAAATCCTGAATTATCGGAAGTCCTCCATTACCTATATCATCTAGCCTACCAAGAAAAGGACTTACATAACTTGCTCCTGCCTTCGCTGCTAGTAGTCCTTGCTGAGCTGAGAATATTAACGTAACATTAGTTTTAATCCCTTCCTTGGAAAGAACACTCACTGCCTCAAGACCCTCTTGGCACATTGGTATTTTTATAACTATGTTTTTATGAAGCTTTGATAATTCTCTTCCTTCCTTTATCATTTCTCCTGCTATAAGGCTTATTACCTCAGCACTAATAGGGCCATCCACAATACCACATATCTCTTCAATAACTTCTTTTATGTCTCGGCCTTCTCTTGCTATAAGAGAAGGATTAGTGGTTACACCATCTAGGATTCCTAACCTACTTGCTTTTCTTATTTCTTCTACGTTTGCTGTGTCAATAAATATCTTCATTCTCTTACTCCTCATACTTTTATTTCTTTTATTATATCATAATTCCTTTAAAGTGAAAAACTATTGGTAAATTGTATGATTTATTAAGTATAATTATTTTTAGTACAAGCCATTCGACATGATCTAATAAACATACCCATATAATTACTATTTTATTTTAAATGTATTAATATATTTAAATATATTGTAAACTAATCCTAAAAGCCTTATATTGCAATGCTTGTACATATAATTAGCACCCAATTAAATTACATTTTGATATTGACTTTTGAATATTATGGTAGTATATTTACTTTAGATGTAAGTAAATATGATTTTTGTAAGTTACAAAAGTTTATTTAAAGTTTATTATTGACTTTAAATGCAAAATTTGCTATCATTAAAATAACGAATGTGTCGAATGATGTAAATTAAGGAGGAATATGAATGAAATCAACAGGTGTAGTTAGACGAGTAGATGAACTTGGAAGGATAGTTATTCCAATTGAGTTAAGACGAACTCTTGATATTGCTGAAAAAGATGCTCTTGAAATATATGTTGACGGAGAACAGATTATACTAAAGAAATATGAACCAGCTTGTATATTTTGCGGAGATGCTAGAGACGTAATTAACTATAGAGGAAAGAACATATGTCAATCCTGTATGGGAGTATTGAAAGCAGACAAATAGTAGTTTTTAATTGGGATTTTAATTGGGATATAATAAAGCTGAGCTTTATTATATCCCAATTATTTTTTTGCTTTCTAAGCTGAACAGGGACATACCTGCATCGTTTGTTACGATCAAAAATGCTGCTTTCGAGCAAGAAAATAGTAGCTTTATACAATTCTTGTACGCTGGGCAGGTGTGTCCCTGAAATGAATTATTCTTTGTACCGGTAAAGAAGGATGACTAGTAGAATTGATGTCGGGGATAAGCTGGAACGGTAGTTATTTTGTTGTCGTTCTAAACTGAATAGGGACACACCTGAAGGTGTATCCCTAATTATACTATTTATTATTGCAATTAATTTATCATTCTTCTAGCAACATAGTAATCACTAAAATCATCTAGCGCTGCTAAAGAAACCACTTCTCCGCTAAAAGGTGCCTGAATTACGACTCCATTGCCTGCATATAAAGCCACATGATGAACGTCTCTTTGATCTCCAAAATATATTACATCTCCAGGTTGAAGATTTTCTTTAGCCACATAAGTACCTACCCCATTCATAGTTTCGGTTGTACGCCTACCATTAAACGAGATTCCAAAATGATCATAGACATATATAACAAAACCAGAACAATCAAAGGATTTATGACCTATATATTTACTTAAAAAAGCTGCTGCATCTGCAATTCCGTTGCCCTCATATCTCCACCCCATGTTATTAATTATTTGATTAATGTAACTAGTAGTTAAAAGCTCTCCATTTCCTCCCCATACATATGGACAACCTTGAAGAACAAAGTTATATGCATATGCAACAACTGCATTTGAGGTAGCTGGTGTAAGTCCTCTAGAATTATCAACTTTAGGCATGGAAGCATAAATTTTTTCTATACTACTTTGAGCTGCTTGTACCTTTGCTTTGCTTGCAGCAATCTGTACAGAGTATTGTGATTCCTGTGCTTTATATTGAGTAATCAATTGACTTTGATAAGCTTGACTACTACTTAGTGCAGAAAGTTTCGTTTCACTGGTCGTCTTAAGACTTACAAGCTCTGCATTCTGTCCATCTAAAGTTGTCTTCTTTTTATTTATATCTTCTTTCTTTACATTCAAATCAGCAATAAGTTGATTGTCATATTGAATTAGACTTTTTACAATTCCGAGCTTGTCCAAAAAATTACTAAGTCCATTTGAATCAAGTAAAATCTCAACATATCCGGGAGAGCCATTTTTGTACATAGCTTTCATTCTTTCATCATAAAGCTTTTGCTCTGTTACAATGCCTTCTTCTGCAGTTTTAAGTTGACCCTCTGTGGCAACAATATTTACCTGGGTTGTTGCAATACTTGCTTTAATCCCATTTAACTGGGTTATCATAACTCCAATTTGTGAATCTAGCTGATAAATACTTGATTGTATAGCCTTCCTTTTATCTAATGAAGCATTTATCTTATTCTGCAAATCCTTTTGCGAACTAGCCTGTTCATTGATAACACCATTCTGTTGGTTTATTTGATCATCATACGGTGTAGCTAAAACAACGGTATTTACTGCTAAAATTATAGCTATAGTAGCAGCAACTGAAATAATTCTTTTATTCAACAACACACCCCCTACGTCTTCCACTATATTATAGCACCGATTTACAAAAAGTCATTGATTTTAAAATATTATAAACAAAATATCTACAAATAATCCTATAACTTTAGAGAATATTTGTAGATATCTGATTTTGGTATTTCCCTTTCATGAGCTACAGCTTTTATAGCTTCCTTTTTATCCATTCCTGAGTCCATATATGCCTTTATATGTTCCTCTATAGACATTCCTTCCCATCTTGCTTTTTCTTCTTCCTTTATAGTTTCTACTTTTTTGCCCTCCATAATTAATACATATTCGCCCTTCGGCTCCTTTGTATCATAGTATTTCAAAGCAGTTTCTATATCCATTCTAAGAATTTCTTCATGAAGCTTTGTCATCTCCCTGCATAAGCTCAATTTTCTATTTCCAAAGCTGTCCAGTAAGAATCCTAAAGTAGCTCTTAATCTGTGAGGTGCTTCATAAAATATAACAGTCTCCTTCCTATCCTTAAGCTCTAATATTAATTCCTTCCTTTCTTTATTTTCCCAGGGAAGAAAGCCTTTAAATATAAAGCTAGTTGTATCTAACCCTGAATATACTAATGCTGTAATAGAAGCGCATGCTCCGGGTATAACCTCCATAGGTAGATTTTCTTCTATGCAAGCTCTTATTATTACACTTCCAGGATCAGAAATTCCAGGGGTTCCTGCATCTGTTACTAAAGCAACATTCTTCCCTTCTTTAAGCTTTCCTATTAGGTCCATTGCACTTGATCTTTCATTATGCATATGATAGCTTATAAGTGGTTTCTTAATATTGAAATGGTTAAGTAGCTTAATGCTTTGCCTTGTATCCTCCGCTGCTATAATATCTGCTTTTTCTAAGGCTTCTAATGCTCTTAGAGTTATATCCTTCAAATTACCTATAGGAGTAGCTACAATATACAATTTACCTATCATGTTTTAACTCCCTTCAATTGTATCTCTACCGTATATTTCATTAATATCCTTTGAAAACTTCTTTTTTCCATCCCTATCTAAATCATATACAAACAAAGGCCTTTTCCACTTTAAAAATGCTCCTCCATCTCTTTGACCTTCTATCAGCACTATATTTGGTGACTTATTAACATCAGGATGAACTAATTGAACCTCCTTTGGCTCAATCCGATATTCTCTCATAAGCTTAAATATGTCTATCAATCTTTCAGGCCTATGAACCATGTAAAACCTACCATTATCCTTTAATAATATTCTAGCAGCAGAGATTACGTCCTCTAGATTGCAGCATATCTCATGCCTAGATATAGCCTCCTTATAATCTTCATTGTGTATTCCCGTGCCCCATGGCTTATAAGGAGGATTTACAGTTACCACATCTGCCTTAGGAAACCCTTTTAAGACTTCCTTATCTTTAATATCTCCAGTAATTATCTTTATTACAGCTTCTAGCTTATTATAAAGCACAGAACGAGAAGCCATCTCTACCATATCCTCTTGCAACTCAATACCGCATATTGAGTCTGCCTGGGTTTTCCCTGCTAATATTAATGGTACTATTCCAGTGCCAGTACACATATCAACAACCCTATTATTCTTTTTTACTTTAGCGAAATTAGCTAATAATACTGCATCTACCCCAAATCTAAAAGTCTTCTTCTTTTGTATGATTCTAATACCTTTTATCTGCAAATCATCTAAGGTTTCATCCTCAAAAATATATTCCATATAATCACTCCAACTTTATTATTAACCTATATAATTTCTTTAATCAAAAAAGAAGACATCCACAAGATGCTCCTTAAATATTGCGCTCATTGCGAGTGCACTTTATTGGCCACTATTATTACTTAATATGCTGTCATATTTAGTATCATATACCACAATATCTACTCTTCTATTCTTAGCTCTACCTTCTATTGTGGTATTTGCCGCTATAGGCCTTGTCTCCCCATAACCCGTAGCTGATATCTTAGAAGGAGATATATGACATTGATTTATTAATAGTCTCGTAACGGTTGAAGCTCTCATAGCAGATAAATCAAGATTATCAGCAAATTTACCTCCGTTTATTGGTACACTATCCGTATGGCCTTCAATTGAAATAGAATTCGGCAATTTAGTAAGCATATTGCCTATACCAACAAGTTTAGCTATGGACCCAGCTATAATTTCTGCCTTTCCAGTATCAAAGAAGAAGGTATCTGTTATATTAATTACCAGACCCTTTTCCTGAACGGAGGTTGAAACATTAGAGGTTAGCCCATTTTTAGTTAGGTAGTTATCTACTTCTTCTTTAACTTGTTGCATACTTGTATCAATAGGAAGGGTAATAGCTGCATCTATTGGGGATGAATCAGTAGGAGTTGCATCGGTAGTTGTAGATTGTGTAGCCAATATATTATTACCGCCAGATCCTGACATAGCAGAATTCAAGGATTTTGAAAGTGCCTTAAACTTATCTTTGTCTATGTTACTCATTGAATACATAACAACAAAAAATATCATTAGAAGAGTAATCAGATCTGAATAGGTAAGTAACCACCGTTCACTGTTAGCTTCTTTTTCTTCCTTTCTCTTTCTCATTAAACTTCAGCCTTCTTATCTTCTGCATCATATAGTGCTAGTTGTTTTGTATCCAAGAAGCTTTTCAGTTTTTCAGCTATAGTATTTGGATTAACACCTTCCTGAATAAATAAAATTGCTTCTGTTATTAATTCCTTTTCAGTGATTTCCTCTTTGCTGATAGCTTTAAGACGGGAGCTTATTGGCAGCCACATCAAATTTGCAAAGGCAACTCCATAAAGGGTAGCTATAAAAGCGGTTGCTATCTTAGGCCCTAGTGAATTAGGGTCGGTTAGATCACCAAGTACATGAACGAGCCCCATTACTGTTCCTATTATACCCATGGTAGGGCTATAGCCCCCTGCTGCTCCGAACATCTCCACTCCAGCCTTATGTCTATCCTCCATCATCATTGTCTGTAACTCTAGTATGCCCCTAACTGAAGCAGGCTCAACTCCATCAACAATCATTTGAAGTCCTTTTTTTATGAACGGATCCAAATTGCTATCACTTGATATTTCGCCTTCGATACTTAGTAGTCCGTTTTTCCTTGTTTTAAAAGCTAAATCCTTAAAATATATTATAAGTTTTACTGTATCCCTTTCTTTGTTAGTAAAAGCAACTTTAAATAAAATTCCTAGTTTAGCAACATCCTTTATTGGAAATGAAACCAACAAGGTTGCTATTGTACCTCCGAAAACTATTACTGCTGAAGTAGGTGAAAGCAATGCCATTAGCTTACCTTTCTCCATCATGAACGCCAAAATCATGCAACCAAATCCAAGCACTAATCCTATTATCCCTGTCAATTTTCTACCCCCTATCTTAAGTACATTACTAATCACTTATATATTCGTTATTAATCTGTTTTTCTTTAATGCAAATATTTTCTAAAATTCAAAAGCTTCCACTTCTTCTTCTCTTGGAAGCGCCTCTTGTGCTCCAAACCTAGTCACCTTAATTGCAGCTACCCTACTAGCATAATCTATTGCTTCCTCAAAGCTTTTTCCTTTGGATATTGAAGTACATAGACCTCCAATAAATGCGTCTCCGGCACCAGTTGAATCAATTGCTTTAACCTTATAGGCAGGCTTATTATATACATTTTCCCCTTCAGAATATATTACCCCTTCACTTCCTAATGTAATAATTACCTTATTAACCCCTTTATTAATAAATATATTGAGTAACTCCTCATAGCTTGTCTTATCATCTAGGGATAATAGATCTCTTGCTTCAATTTCATTTGGTATCAATATATCAATCTTTTTATATAATTCGTCCTTAAGCACCGAAGCTGGAGCAGGGTTTAATATAACCTTAGTGTCCATCTCCTTTGCTTTATCTATAGCCCACTCAACTGTTTCCATAGGAATTTCAAGCTGCATTAAGAGGATTTTAGATCTTTTTATTAGCTCCTCTAAACCTAATAAATTTTCATGGCTACATTTACTATTTGCTCCACTATATAAAATAATGGTATTTTGCCCATTAAAAACATTTATAAGAGCTGTACCTGTAGGTGTATTAGTCCTTATAACACCAGATATATCTACATTGTTATTTTTAAGATTTTCTGCAAGTAACCTACCATATTCATCCTCACCTAAACATCCTGCAAAGGTTATCTTGCCTCCGAGCCTGCCTATTGCAACCCCCTGATTATTACCTTTACCTCCTGGCATAATATAAAAATTAGTTCCTCTTATAGTTTCTCCTGGTTTTGGATTCCTTTCAGACTCGATAATTAAATCCATATTCAAGCTTCCAATAACTAGTATATCAATATCTTTTACCATTTTAAGCCTCCATTTATGACCATTCTATATGTACAAAAAAGACCGTCATAGGACAGTCTTTTTGTTTATTCCAAAAGAATAAAAAATTTAGATTTTAATTTAATCTTGTACTGGAGCACCAGTTGGGCAAACTCCTGCACAAGCTCCGCAATCGATGCAAGTATCTGCATCTATAACATATTGAGAATCGCCTTGGCTGATTGCACCAGTTGGGCATTCTCCAGCGCAAGCTCCGCAGCTGATACATGAATCTTCAATCTTATATGCCAAAGTAAAGCACCTCCTAAATTATTTTTATGGTTGTCCATAAACATTTATGGTTGTCCATAAACATTCTAACATGTTTGTTCCTATTTTAAAAGATATTTTTTATAGCCACTAATATTTCGCTTTTGGGCACTAACCGTTCATTTTTAGGCACCAAACTTCCACCTTATTAGGTATCTATAACACTGTATAGCCCAAATCCTCTACACAATCTATTAGCTGTTCAAGCTTCAAAAAATAATTATCATAGACTACACTCACTTCATGTTTTTCAGAACTTACTTCACAAGCAACTACCCCTTCATTATAGGCAATAGCTTGTCTTATTTTATTTACATCCTCTAGTGTGCGCATCTCTAATACTTTTAAAACAGATTTCAAGTAGAATCACTCCTTAGTTTTCCTTAAAAAGGTCTTTGATGACTTCTGCATCTATTCCTTTATCTTCAATTTCTATCTTTATCTCACGATCGTCTATAATCCCTTCATAGCTTCCTGTTATAAGACTTACTTCAGTTATCGGAGTATCTACCAATACTTCTTCCTCATCTTTATTATGAATTTTTATCCTTACCATTTCTTTTATGATATTGTTCATTACCACTTCTCCTCGTCCCCTTGGAGAATCAACAATAGAGCCAACCCTTGGTAACCTTTTCCTTATATCCTCATAGGTATCCTGTTCATAGTTGAGGCAACACATAAGCCTGCCACAAATACCAGATATTTTAGAAGGGTTAAGGGATAGATTTTGTTCCTTTGCCATCTTTATAGATACAGGAACAAAATCGCCTAAGAATGTGGAACAACACATAGCCCTTCCGCAAGCGGCTAGACCACCTATCATTTTTGCTTCATCTCTAACCCCAATCTGCCTAAGCTCAATACGTGTTCTGAATATAGTTGCTAAATCCTTTACAAGTTCTCTGAAATCAACCCTGCCATCTGCAGTAAAGTAAAAAATCACCTTGTTATTATCAAAGGTATATTCCGCCTCAATAAGCTTCATATCAAGCTTGTGACTTACTATTTTTTCAGTGCATATGACAAAGGCTTCCTTTTCCTTTTCCATGTTTTCCTTAAATTTTTTATCATCTTCTTGAGTAGCTTTTCTAATTACCGCCTTTAAAGGAGCTATTATATCCTTGCTTTCGACCTCTTTAGGGCCAATCACGCATTCTCCATATTCTATTCCTCTAGCCGTCTCAACGACTACATTATCACTTTTCTTTGCCCCGGTGGTTAAAGGATCAAAATAATACACCTTACCAGCTTTTTTAAATCGTACTCCAACTACTGTTAGCATGCTGCTATACCTCCATCATCTTAAAAATCATAGTGTCATAAACCAGTGCCAAATTTACATTGCTTAAAAGGAATCCACTAGCTTCCGCTACTATATCAAGCACCGAATTTAATCGACTTATGGAAACCATACTGGCTATTTCCTCTATTTCTTTTATCTTATCAATATTTAATAATAACTCTGTTACACCAGTTTCTTTATAAACCATTATATCTCTAATAAAACAAACCAACCAAGTTAGTATTTCCTTCCAATTATCTTTATCTTTAGCAAAAAAACTTTCCATGTCTAATCCTGCTTTTTTGTTTTTTTCACTAATATATTTAAGTATCAATAAAGTCTTATCTCTTAAAGCTCTAAAATCTGCATCCTTTATAAATTTGTCTACCCTTCCAGGTATACCTTCACTAAAGGAAATCATTACTTTTTTATCTTTTCCCGATAAATCTCCATATTCTTTCGCAATGTACGCTACCATTTCTTTTTTAGTTAACCTTCTTAATAAATGGGTTTGACATCGAGACTTTACAGTTTCTAATATGGTTTCTGTGTTTTCACAAAGAAGTATAATGTATACCCCTTTGGGAGGTTCCTCAATTGTCTTTAAAAATATATTTTGTGCAGAGTGTGTCATTTTATCCGCTTCATGGACTATAATAACCTTTTTATCCCCTTCGTAGGGTTTCTTGTTTACTTCCTCGATTATACTTCTTATCTCATCTGCCCCTATGGAGAGTTTGTTGTCCTTTACCCTCCAAGTGGCCAGATCCACGTAATCTCTATCCTTATCCCTTCCTAATATCCTTAAGGCAAATTCTCTGGCAACCAGACTTTTACCTAACCCTTCTTCTCCAAAAATAATATGGGCATGAGATATTCGGTTTTGCAAAATTGATCCTTTGATACTATTTCTAATAACTTCATGTCCAATAATATCACCAGTATATAAATTATCTTTTCTTTCTATTTCTTGAAACTTCTCTTTTGACATCAGATCTTAATAAACTTATCAACATCTACAACAAATATTGTTGCACCACCTACTTCTACCTCAACTGGATAAGGCACATATATACCTGTGGATCCTGCCACTGGCGAAGGAGAGGTAACCACCTGATTTCTTGTTCTACAAGTATCCTCTATCACTTTTAGAACAGTTTCACTCTTATCATCCTCAACACCTATCATCAAGGTTGTATTTCCTGACTTTAAGAAACCTCCTGTTGTAGCTAGCTTAGTTACTCTAAACCCTGCATCTGTTATTGCATCTATAAGTTCACTCGCATCATCATCTTGAACAATGGCCATAATTAGTTTCATGAAAAATCCTCCTTTATATTTTAAACCTATTAATTATTAATTATATCATAATTCTTTTCCATTATCTATTAATCGTTATATTTTGACTATAACATCTTTACATAACAAAGGTTTGAATTTTATTCAGAATTTCTTTATGAACCTCTATTAGTTCCTTTGTAGCATCAATAATCATAATATCCTTTCCCTTTGATAGCTCTATGTAGCCTTCATAAACCTTTTTATGAAATTCCAAGCCACTATTTTCTAATCTATCAAGTTTTTTTTGTTCAGCCTTTCTTTTTAGACCTAACTCAAAGGGAATCATAAGCATAAATGTGAAATCTACAATAAGGCCTGATAAGGCGGCTTCATTAATGCTTTTAATATTATCAATGCCCAAATTTCTACCTATTCCCTGATATACAATCGATGAGGTTACAAATCTATCACAAATAACCATTACTCCCTTTTCTATTGCAGGCTTAATAACCTCCTCAACAAGCTGAGCTCTTGATGCTGCGCATAATAAAGCTTCACACATAGGACTCATATTTATGTTTTTATTATCTAAAATAATAGTTCTTATCTTTTCACTTATATTAGCACCCCCAGGTTCTCTAGTACATAATACTTCTTCACCCTTTTCTTTAAAATATTGCTCCAAGAGCTTTATTTGAGTTGATTTACCGCAGCCATCTGGACCCTCTAGAACAATGAGTAAACCTTTTTTCATAACTTTCTCTCCTTTTAGCTTATAATTACTGATATTTTTGTATCTTCCATGCCATTTAAAGAAATATTGTTTTTTAAATAATATTCTATAACTTCTAAAGTTTCCATATCTATGATCTCCCCAGGCATAATAATAGGCACCCCCGGCGGATAAGGTATCACAGCTTTTCCACATATTCTACCTAAGGAACCCTTCAATTCAATATAGAACTTTTTCATATCAAAAGCTTCATATGGCAAAATTTCCATCTGAGGAATATGATTTAGCTCTACCTTAAAGGTTTCCTCTTTGGTAGCCACCTTAATATAGTCCTTTAGAGTCTTATATAAAATCAAGAGATCTTCTTCCTTGTTAAAGGGAGATAGAATTAGAACAATATTTGAGTTATCTCGCATTTCAGCCGTGATTTTATTAATCCTTAAGTATTCAAATAGCTCCTTAGTATTTCCACCTTTTAAATTTATTACATACCTAGTCCTATCTAAATTATAAGCCCATCCTTTGATATCCTGGTGCGATATGATATGAAGTCCTGGAAGTTCATTAATTAAAATCATATATTTTAAGGATAAGTCTATAAGCTCTTCATAAGCTTTGTTACCATAGTTCTCCAAGTAGTATCTTGCATAATCCATAGAACACATAAACATATATGAGGGGCTTGTACTTAAAAAGCTTCTTAAATAAAATTCTGTCTTTTCGTAGTCCACGTCACTTAGCTGCCTTAGCTTCGAGGATATATGTAAAAATGCGGTTTGGGTTAAACTTGGCAGCGTTTTATGAGCGCTCATCACCGACATATCTACTCTTTCGCCAATTGCACTCTCTGGAAGTCCCTTGGAAAAGCCAAAATGAGCTCCATGAGCTGAATCTATTAAAACCCTTAAGCCCTTTTCTTTTGCTGCTATAGTTAATTTATTTATATCAAAGCATATACCATAATAGTTTGGATAGGTTAGAATAACTCCCTTAGCATCCAAATTATCATCTAAAAGACTGGCAAAATGCTCCTCATCAATTGAGAGAGGAGCATTATAGCTAGTATGAACTTTATTTTTTATATAAATAGGCTTAAGTTTCCTCATTATTATTCCATTTATTATTGATTTGTGACAGTTTCTTTCAACCAAAACCTTATCTCCCTCTTGGAAAGAGGAAAATATCATGGTTAAATTTCCACTGGTACTACCGTTTACCAGAAAGTATGACCTACTGCTACCATATAAATCCCGTAGTAGGTTTTGTGCATTTTTTATGATACCCTCTGGTGAATGAAGATTATCCACGCCTTCAACCTCTGTAATATCATAGCTTATAAAGTTTTTGATTAGTTCTTCTCCCACCTTAGTGCATAGAAAGCCCCTTCCTCCCTTATGCCCAGGCATATTAAAGGATACATTGTTTTCCTTAATATATTTTGTTACTCCATCTATAAGTGGTAATTGGGACACCTTAGATCCTCTCCCCGTAATATATCGTTTACCAAGTTCTTTTTTATGCGGTCCTTGTAATACTCATATAGGTCCGTTTCTTGACTAGAAGTTACAAGTCTATCCTCACAAGACCTACATATACCTTTTCCTCTGATTATTATACCATTACTTAGAGGCTTTCTACATATAATACAAATTTGTTTCCTCATATTTCCTCCTTGAAAATACTACTTACCCTTAATCATTTTTGCCTCATATCTATATTTTATTCAACTTGAGTCCGATTTTTATTTTGTCCACATATATTTTTAAAAATAAATATTTTTTTTTATAATGGAGATAATAAATCTATTAGATAATATATAAAAAATTAGTAAAAGTGAGGTATCGATAGTTTTATGAAGCAAGAAATGATATCCTATGTGAGCACTATAAAGGATGAAATATTATCCATATCAAAATACATGTATGCGAATCCTGAAAAAAGCTATGAAGAATTTAAATGCTGTGATTTGTTATCAAAAATACTTCTAAACCATGGGTTTAACGTTATAAATAATTATTGTGATACGCCTACAGCTTTTTATGGTGAATTTGGCCATGGACACCCAAAAATATGCTTTATTTGTCACCTGGATGCTTCAGAAAAGGATGGCCATAGTTCTGGGCACAATGTAACTACAGCTATTTCTGTGGGAGCAGCCCTAGCACTTAGCAAAATCTTGAATAAAATAGATGGGACTGTTATAGTTTTAGGTTGTCCTGGAGAATATCTTGGAGGCTCCAAGCTTGCCTTATCTAAGGAGGGCGCCTTTAAGGATATAGATGCTACAATGCTAATCCAACCTTATATTGAGACTATGGAAAGTGGGACTTCTAAAGCTAAACTTCCTGTTAAAATAGCTTTTGACAAAAAATGTTTCCCCCCAGAGGTCTTAAATCTTAATTCTTCCTTAGATGCTTGTCTTTATGTTTTTAATGGTTTTAGTCTTCTTGAGAAAAGCTTCCCTAAAGAGGTTGCCTTAGAGGATTTAGAAGTGAAGGGAGGAGATCTTCATTCAGAGGTAAAATTATTATTGGCTGCAGATAAATCTGATACTATGGAAATGATAAGAAAAAAGATGAAAGAATTAGTTACCACTACCTCTAACATATTTGATATTCCCTGTACCTTTTCCATATACCAGCATCCTAGTGCGGAGCTAAAATCGAACCAAACACTATCAAGAATATTTTCTCACAATCTAAAGGAAGCGGGGATTATAGATATAAAAGAGCCTACTCAATCTTGTTTGGGCTGTAGTTTGGGCTGCATAAGCAAAGATATTCCTTGTATACATCCTTATATATCCATCATTGAGGATCAGAAAATAACCTTCCCATCCCCTGAATTTGCCTTAGCTACCCAATCCTACTATGCAGAAAAAAGATTACTTCAAGGTGTTGAGGCTTTAGCAAAGACTGCCTTCGACTTAATGGAAAATCAAGAGCTACTGTTGGAAGTAAGAAAAGATCAGTGACATATATAAATTTATAGACTAATATAGTAGTATATATCAATCTAAGGATGTGAAGAAATGCTTGGTAAAAGCTTAAAGATTGGGGCAACCATAGGTATTATATCTCCTGCTAGCCCAGAGGAGCCTACAGCTATAAAAAATGGAATAGCCTTTTTAGAAAATAGAGCCTTTAAGGTAAAGGAAGGCCCTCACATTTATGACAAGTGGGGTTACCTTGCAGGTAAGGATGAGGATAGAGCTTCCGATTTAAATAATTTTTTTAAGGATGATTCAGTAGATGGCATTCTTTGTGTAAGAGGAGGCTATGGTACCATGCGAATGTTATCCATGATAGATCTAGAAGTTATAAGAAATAACCCTAAAGTATTTATAGGGTTTAGCGATATCACCGCAATATTAAACTATATATCTTTAAATACGGGTCTTATAACCTTTCATGGTCCTATGGGCACATCTCGTTTAGAAGATCCTTATACTTGTGATAGCCTTTTTAATACTTTAAGCCAAGTTAAGCCCTATGAACTTGAAAATCCTGAGGGTTATCCTTTAATTTGTGGGTATGGTGGAGAGGCAAAAGGGAAATTGATTGGTGGAAATCTTAGCCTTATAACCTCCAGCATAGGAACCCCTTATTCATTAAGATTTGAAGATAACATACTTTTTATTGAGGATATAGATGAAGCACCTTATAAAATAGATAGGATGTTAACTCATCTATTAAACTGTGGTGCACTTCAGGCCTGTAGTGGCTTTATCGTTGGCCAATTTGAAAAATGCGAGCTTCCTCACTATGAAAGAAGCTTAACCTTAAAGGAAATATTTGAAGATAGACTATTAAGTCTTAAGAAGCCAACTATATTAGGTCTTATGACTGGTCATGGCTATCCGAAGCTAACCATTCCTATTGGTGCTAACATTGAAATTATTCCTGAGGAGGGTAAAATTAGTGTTACAGAAGCTGTGGTTAAATAATTAATTGAGAGTTTTTCTAAGATGATTCCTATGAAAAGCTCTTTATGAGTATGAAAATACAAACAAAAATCACAGACACCTGTGATTTTTGTTTTATGGTTCATTCATTAATGTACATTTATTTTTAATATTTGCTCCTAATATTAATTTTCATATACTGATCATATAATTGTTCAAAAGATTCGTATCGTACAACCTTTCTTCCCACCTTGTTGTATTCTTCCAAGTATTCATCCATTGTATGCATGAATTTTCTCTTAAATAAAGCAAGATTATCAGCATCAAAATACTGCATTATATCAAATCTCTTAGTTCCTCTAGTTTCAGTCATTTCCTCAAGGTAACCATGTGCTCCCAATGCAACTTGGTAGGCATAGGATTTATCATTTGCTTCCACACTTTTTATAACCTTATTGCGTACGTTGCACCATAATTCTTCATAGGTGCCCTTAAGATTATCGTATGTAGGTACTGCATGTTCAACAAGGTCTGAATACATTTTGTTATATAACTGGACGATGCTATAAAGAATTTCGTATGAAGTACTTCTGATTTGTTCTATTGTCTTAGCTTCAATCACAGACATATATATCTTTTCAAAATTGTCGGGCATATATTTGTAAGTGGCCAGTTCTTCCAAATATCTCTTAACTCCGCGTTTGAAATAAGTGTTATTTAGGTTTGTAATTGCATTTATCAGATTATACGTTGACTTGCCTGACGCATATCTTACCAAGCCAATATCATCAGTTAGTAAGGTGTTGACATATTCTTGTTTTGCACAGTCAATATACTTTTTTGCTCTTTCAATACATGCTTTTCCTATCGGAATAGCTAGAATATCAAGCGCCTTTTGTTTGTAAGCATTAAATCTTTCCATGTATTCAGGTTTGGCGCAATATAATATCTGTAAATTAATCAGATGCGATATCATAGGACTATCCAGATTAGATTCTGCTTTAATTCTCGTTTCCCATGGGGTGCAATAAATATCATAGCCAACATCATCTAGTATAAATGTAGAAGATATATCCCATCCACGGTCTGTATTGTTAATAATTATCAAATCAAGATCACTTTTTTCATGAAAATCCCCGGTACTAAAAGAACCTGTAAGCCCAATTATTGCAATATCATCTGAGAAATCTCTTTTAGAACGTTCAATTACCATATTTATTAATTTATCATTCTTATTAAGCAACTTTGTCTTCATCATTTCATCCATATTTATTCTCCCCCCTCAATTAGCATGCCAATATTATTACTACCTGTACCCTAAAAATCGAATGAATTATGTGATATATATAATTTTAATGTTTTGTATATTAAAATTAAAGATAATAATCATTTCTATATCATTCTTTATAAAAAAGCTACCACCCAATGAGTAGTAGCTTAAATATATCTGTAAATAACCAGTATCAATAATTTGTTACTCCTTAGCTATTTTTTCTGCTAGCTCATTTAAATATACCCATCTTTCAAATTGCTCATCTCTTTCTAAATCCAACTTTTCCTTTTCAGAAATAAGTCCATTTAGAAGTTCAAAGTCGCTACCTGCTTTATTTATCTTTTCTTCTAGGTCAGCAATTTCATTTTCTAGCTTTTCAATTAAGCCATCTACAGCTTCGAACTCCTTTTCTTCCTTATAAGTAAATTTTAGCTTTTTATTTTTTCTATCTTCCCTTTGAGCATTAGTAGCCTCAGTTTTATCTTCCTTTTTAGGTTCTCCCTGGAGTATATCCTTAAATCCGCTATAGTTTGAAGTAAATATATTTATAGCTCCATTCTGTACAAAAAATATCTTTTCTGCAATCCTATCTAAAAAATACCTGTCATGGGAAACTGCTATTACCGCTCCCCTAAAGCCACTGATGTAATCCTCTAAAATTGACAAGGTAGCTATATCCAAATCATTTGTAGGCTCATCTAGGAGCAATATATTAGGAGCTCCCATAAGGATTCGGAGTAAATATAATCTTCTCTTTTCCCCTCCGGATAATCTTGCAATAAAGCTATATTGTAGATCTGCTCCAAAAAGAAAGGTTTCTAATAGTGAGGAGGCACTTACTAAGGTTCCATCTCCTAAAGTAATAAATTCTGCAACTTCTTTTATATAGTCAATAACTCTTAAACTATCATCAATTAATGGCATCTCCTGGGAAAAATAACCTAGCTTAACGGTCTCCCCCTTCTCAACTTCACCAGAATCAGCCTCTATTCTTCCAGCTATTATGTTAAGAAGAGTTGATTTCCCTGCTCCATTAGCTCCAACAATTCCAATTCTATCCCTTTTTAATATTATATAACTAAAATCTTTGATTATAGTATTCCCTGAATAAATTTTGCTTATAGAATTTATATTTATAACCTTTTTCCCAAGATAAGAACCTCCAGTTAAAATTTCGATCTTATCATCTACAATTTCAATTTTATTATCCTTAAGCTCATCAAATCTATCTATGCGTGCCTTTTGCTTTGTAGTTCTAGCCTTTGCGCCTCTTTTAATCCAAGCAAGTTCATTTAAGTAAAGCTTTTGCCATTTTCTTTTTGTCCCCTCCTCCAGTTCTTCCCTCTCAACCTTGCCTTGGAGAAAGTTGCTATAATTTCCTTGATATATATATAGCCTTCCATTATCTAATTCCAGTATCTTATTGATAACCCTATCTAAAAAATATCTATCATGGGTTACCATAATAAGACTTCCCTTTCTCTTCTTAAGATAAACTTCTAGCCAATCTATAGAATCACTATCCATATGATTAGTTGGCTCGTCTAAAATTAGTAAGTCCGCAGGATCTATCAGCGCCATAGCTAAAGCTACCCTCTTTTTTTGACCACCAGAAAGAGTTCCTATCTTTGCTTCAAAAGTGGTTATTCCAAGGGTTGTAAGTATCGACTTAGCTTCACTTTCTATTTGCCAAAGTGCCTCTCCATCAATTCTTTGAGAAAGAGCTATTATTCTATTTTGAAGCTTCTCCTCTTCTAAATAATCCTTATTATCCTTAATAGCTGCAAGTTTACTTAAGGTATCTTCATATTCTCGAAGTAGCTTAATACCCTTTCCCTCCCCAGAAAACACCTGCATAAGTACTGTTAGATTATCATCAAGCTCTGGGCTTTGAGGTAAATATTCGATTGTTATATCGCTAACCTTCAATATTTTTCCTTCATCTGCACCTTCAAGGCCTCCTAGAATCTTTAAAAGAGTAGACTTGCCAGTTCCATTAATGCCTATAAGGCCAATCCTATCCCCTTCATTTATATTTAAAGATATTTTATCGAAAAGCACCTTATCTCCATAGCTCTTACTTATATTATCAACATTTATAAAATTCATTAGAACCATCCTTTAGAAATATAATTATTGTCACACATAGATTATAAGGTAAAGCGTTCTATATGTATAGCGTGCTATATATTTGTCACTTTATTTTAACTTTTATTTAAATAAGCACCATGTTATAATATCTAAAGGAGATGATGGAAATGTATGAAGCCTTTATAAATTTAATTAAAGCTAGTAACAACATAGTTTTCTTCGGTGGTGCAGGAGTTTCAACTGAAAGCCATATACCTGATTTCAGATCAGAAAGTGGTCTTTATAAAACAAAGAACAACTTTGCCTTCCCCCCAGAAACCATGCTTAGTCATAGCTTTTTCAAAAACCATCCAGAGGATTTTTTTGAATTTTATAAAAATAAAATGATATATAAGGATGCTTTGCCTAATAAAGCTCATTACGCCTTAGCTAAGTTAGAAGAAGAAGGCAAACTAAAAGCCATTATTACACAAAATATTGATGGACTTCATCAGGCGGCAGGTTCTAAAAATGTTTTAGAGCTACATGGTAGTGTCCAAAGAAATTATTGTGTTAAATGTAAGAAGGACTATGATTTGGATTATATCTTAAGTAGTGAAGGCTATGTACCTAAATGTAACTATTGTGGTAGCATAGTTAAGCCAGACGTGGTTTTATATGAAGAAAGTCTTAATACAAGCATAATGGAAAAAGCTGTAGAATATATAAGAAATGCAGACATTCTAATAATTGGAGGAACCTCTTTAATAGTCTATCCCGCTGCAGGCTTAGTACAATACTATAAAGGAAATAAATTAGTATTAATAAATAAAGAAGAAACCTCCTATGATGGTCAAGCAAACTTTCTGTTTCATGATAGCATAGGGGAAGTTTTAGGGAGCTTAATATAATATTCGTTTTTGGAATGGAAGCTAAGCTTCCATTTTTTTATGGGAATAATTATTGCGAGTGCTTATGATGAAGAAACAACATATTATGTATGGAGTAATTTTACAATAGATAGTGTATTATTAATAATATAATAGCTCATTTGTGTAGAATTATGCGAACAACCATTTATAAAAGGAAAATTCAAATGAATAAATATAGAGAAGGTGTTATAAGACAAATTATAGCATTTATTGATAGGATTGTAGAATGGGATCTTGCTATACTATTACCACAAGGAGATGATAAGAAATGGAATGGTTACAATCCTTAAATCATGCAATTAACTATATGGAGGAGCACTTGACAGATAATATAACCTGTGAAGATGTTGCACAGAATATTTATATCTCTAACTTTCATTTTCAAAGAACCTTTAATCTACTTACTGGTCTAACCGTTGGTGAGTATATTAGAAATCGACGTCTTTCACTGGCAGGTCAGGATTTACTAAAAGGAGGGGTAAAGGCTATTGATGTTGCATTAAAATATTGTTATGAAACTCCTGAAAGTTTTTCCAAAGCCTTTAGCCGATTTCATGGAACAACACCTAATCAAGCGAAAAAGGAAGCCATGAAGGTAGTGGCAAAGACAAGGTTATTTTCAGATGAGACTTCTCAGGTGGAAATTCCAAGGTTTTGGAGTGAGTATTATGAAACAGATTTGGCTAATAAAGTGTGTGGCATGATGGGAATATGTATACAGGCTAAGGAAGATAAAATGACTTGGGAATATGGAATCGGTTGTAAAGAACAGTTTACAAAAGTAATACCAGAAGGGTTTCAAGTATTAGAAATTCCATCATATACATGGGCAATTTTTACTTGTGTGGGGCCAATGCCAAAGTCTATTCAGAATATGTGGAAAAAGATCTATAGTGAGTGGCTTCCACAGTCTGATTATGAACTTATTTCAGATTATGATATTGAGTATTATACCGATGGAGATAATACTCAAGAAGATTATGTAAGTGAGATCTGGATTCCTGTAAAGCAAAAAAATAATTAGTTAAGTTCTTTGAGCATAATTTGTGTTTGCATTAATTCACCATATCCTTATATTGTAAACAATCGTGCAGTATCGCGGTGTAATGATTATTTGTATAATTAACCTAAGTGAGGTTTATTTAATGGATTATAAATATGGTATGAATTGTAATTACGAAAAATTTTCAAGTGGGCGTGTGCTGTATCACGAAAGGGGTATAACTAACTTTCCCGTGCGATTAGCACAAGAAATATATGGTAGATGTTTACAACATTCACCTAAAAAGAAGAATATTTGTTTATATGATTGTTGCTGTGGTGGTGGATACTTACTTACTGTTCTGGGATTTCTAAATCAAGATACGATAGGGAAAATTATTGGAAGCGATATTAATTATGAATCACTTGGTATTGCGAAAAATAACTTTTCATTACTAAGTATTGACGGAATAAATAAACGCATATCCGATATTGAAAAAATGATAGTTATGTATCAAAAGCAATCACATATAGAAGCAAAACAGTGTGCAATTATCCTAAAGGATATGATTAGCAATAATATTGGATTTGAAGCTTTTGAGGCTGACGCATTAAAAGAAATTAATCTTACGACAATACCAGACATTATTATCATTGATGTTCCGTATGGTGATATGGTGTTATGGAAAGGAAACGAGAAAATGCTATTGATGTATTGTTAGATTCACTTTATAAAACATGCTGTGTAGATACTATTGTGGGAATATGTATGAATAAGAAACAGAAAGTTAGAAATGATAAATTTATTCGTTTGGAAAAGCAACAAATTGGAAAAAGGAAATTTGAAATACTAAGAAAGCGAAGCCTCTAAAATGCTTAATTATTATTGAGAGAAGAGCAAGGTTTCCCTTGCTCTTCTATTCCTATTTCCCTATTAAATCATTATTTAAAAACAACCCATTGATTGAAGCACCTTCATCTATTTCTATCAAAAGGCATCTGTTTCCCTTTTCATCTCTTACCTGCTTTACAGTATTTAAGTCTGCAGGAGTAATGCTTATATCTGCGAAAGCACTCTTAATCTTAACTGATTTTGAATCAAAATCTGGAATAATATTTTTTATTTTAAGCTCATAATATTTATTACCTAAAACCTCTTCAAATATCTCTTCCATATTTCCAGGCTCTGAAAGCTCGGCTGCTATAATTATTTTCGTTAAGGCTTTAGAATCCACTGTGGCTTCTTCCTTTTCTTCACAGAACATCATAATTTCATTTAATGCCTCATATATGATTTTCATAGCAACAGTCGTCATACTTCCTGGTGCTACAAGGTTTAATATTTCATTAAAGCCTTCTAATTCGTCCTTTGCACTCCTTGGCACCGCGCAACCAAATACCTTATCCAAATAGTCTTCATTAAATAGCTTACCTTTTGAAACATAATACATCAAACTGTTGACATCACTATAGCCATCACTTAAAACTGGGAATAGTATTCCCTCGAGTGGTGCAGCAATATTTACCACATATTCTAGTGGAGCAGAGGTATTCAAACTTTGAGTTTCAAAATCAAATTTTAAAGAGCTTTTAGGGGTGTCTATACTACTTATTCCTGCTAAAATAAATCTGTAGGAGTTAAGACTCTCCTCTTGGATAATATCAGACGCATTTTGGCTTTTCTTTAAAGTAGAGCCCTTCCAATATTCTGCTCTTATGAAGGTTATTACAACATCTGTATCATACTTATAATACTCCCCCATACTTCCTACTAAAACCATAGCTCTATCACAGAAGTCTTCCTTTGACTCAGTTGATAGTATGTCATTGAAAACATTAATATACTCATTTTCATACTTTTCTTGAAAGCTTAGCTGAAAAAGCTTTGTGTCAAGGCTTCCACCTAATATTTTCTTAAAGCTATTATAATATAACTCCTGCTTTGCTTCATCTAAGGTATCAAAGTAAGCAACCTCTGAAAATATTATTTTATTGTTGTCCTTTTTTAAATAGACTGTATATATTTCCTCTATATGTAGGGACGCGCTATTTGTTTTAAATTCCTTCTTTAGCATATTTAATTCTTTTTTTAACATTTTATTCCTCCAAGTTTTTAAACCTCTGAAAGTATTTTTTCTGTTTCCTTAAGTTGCTGTCTAATTTTTATGTGTTGAGGGCATTTTGTTTCACATAATCCACACTCAACACATTTACTTACGTCGCTTCCATTCCAAGCATTTGGAAGCTTCAATGCAGCATATTCCTTCTTGGAATATTCCTTTAAGTCATAAACTCTATAATAATTCATTAGACTGAAGATATGAGGTATCTTTAAGCCCTTAGGACATGGCATACAATAATTACAGCCTGTACAATATAAATCTGAAAGCTTCTTATTTTCCTCCATCATAACTTGAACTTTTTTTTGCTCTTCTTCTGTTAAATGTCCTTCAATTGATGCGACTGCAGCATTTTCCTCAACCATAGCAATAGTACTCATTCCAGATAAAGCAATATTTACATTAGAATTTGCTAAAACAAACCTTAATGCCATCTCGGCCGTACTCTTGACTTTACCTTTCAATAGTTCTTGGATAGCTGGAGATGGTGCTCCCAGTCTTCCTCCCCCTACAGGTCCCATTATTACAACTCCTAAGCCCTTTTCTTTAGCATGGGCTATAGCTGCTTCATTAGCTCTATCCAAAAGATTATATTGACATAATACTGATTCAAAATATCCCGTATCTACAAGCTTAATCATGTTTTCTGCTGCGTCATGAAATGAGAAAGATATATGCTTTATTAATCCTTCTTCCTTTGCAGCTCGTGCAGCCTCCATAGGTCCATTGGGAACATTTATGCTTTCCACAAAGGTCTTCCAACTAATTCCCCACATATGATAAACATCTATATGGTCCGTATCAAGGTTCTTTAAGGAACTTTCAAGTCTCTTTCTGAAATTTTCACCTGAAGCATCTTCAATTGGATTTTTAGTAGATAAATATATTTTATCTCTGTAACCCTTTATTGCTTTTCCTACAGCAGCTTCACTAAGCTTCTCGCAATAATAGGGTGCAGTATCAATATAATTAACTCCAAGCTCAAAGGCTCTATGTATAACCTTTATAGCCTCATCCTCATTTACATACTTTTTTTCGTCCTTTTCAATCATCGGTAATCTCATAGCGCCAAAGCCCAGCTTGGACACCTTCATACCTGTATTCCCAAATTCACTGTAATTCATAGTATGAATACCTCCTCGTAATAAATGACTTATTAGATTATATCATTTATTCACTAGATAAGCATTCACTTTTTATTAAACTGCCTTATGAAAGGTTCTTTTTATAACTTCAAGCTGCTGCTCCCTACTTAATCTATTAAAATGAACAGCATAGCCAGATACTCTTATGGTAAGTAACGGATATCTTTCTGGGTACTCCATAGCTTCGATTAATAACTCTCTGTTTAATAAGTTTACATTTAAATGATGACCGCCAAGCTTAAAATACCCATCAAGTATTCCAATCAAATTTGCTATTTGAGACTCTTCACTTTTCCCTAAAGCCTCTGGCAAAATATTAAAAGTATTAGATATTCCATCCTGGCATACCTTTCTATAAGGTAGCTTGGCCACAGAATTAAGAGCTGCCAATGCTCCATTTGAATCTCTTCCATGCATAGGATTTGCTCCTGGTGCGAAGGCTTCCCCTCTCTTCCTACCATCAGGTGTTGACCCAGTCTTTTTACCATATACAACATTTGAGGTTATTGTTAATACAGAAAGTGTATGTTCTGCTTCTCTGTAAGTTTCCACCTCTCTAAGCCTCTTCATAAACTCTGTAACTAAAAACACTGCAAGCTCATCTACCCTATCCTCGTCATTCCCATACATGGGATATTCTCCTTCTATTAAGAAGTCTACTGCTAAACCCTCTTGCTTAATAGGTATAACCTTTGCATATTTAATGGCACTTAAGGAATCTGTAGCTACAGAAAGGCCTGCTACTCCAAAGGCCATTACCCTTTTAACCTTTGTATCGTGAAATGCCATAAGTGCTTTTTCATAGGCATATTTATCATGCATATAATGAATTATATTCATCGTATTTACATAAAGCTCTGCAACATAGTCCATAACTTTTAGTAAATTAGCTTTAACTTTCTCAAAGTCTAAACTTAAGCCCTCTATTTTTTCTATACCAGGAACCACTTTTAGTCCAGTGATTTCATCCACTCCTCCATTTATAGAGTAAAGGAGAACCTTGGCAAGGTTACATCTAGCCCCAAAAAACTGCATTTGTTTTCCAACTTCCATGGCTGAAACGCAGCAAGCTATAGCATAATCATCCCCATATATATCTTTCATTAAATCATCATTTTCATACTGAATAGCACAGGTAAGCTTTGAGATGCTCGCAGCATAGTTCTTAAAGCCAATTGGAAGTTTTTTAGACCATAGTACTGTAAGATTAGGTTCTGGAGATGCTCCAAGATTAACTAAGCTATTTAAAAATCTAAAGCTATTTTTAGTAACCAAAGTTCTATTATCAAGACCTATTCCCCCTATAGATTCAGTTATCCAATTTGGATCTCCTGCAAATAGTTCATTATATTCTGGGGTTCGAAGATGCCTTACCATCCTAAGCTTTAATATAAACTGGTCTACAAGCTCCTGAGCTTCTATTTCATCTATAATATTTTTATTTAAATCTCTTTCTATATATATATCAAGAAAGGTGCTTGTTCGTCCAAGGGACATAGCTGCTCCATTGTTTTCTTTAACTCCTGCAAGATATGCAAAATACAAAAATTGTACTGCTTCCTTTGCAGTAGCTGCTGGGTTTGATATGTCATAGCCATAAGATAAGGCCATAGCTTTAATCTCAGCTAAAGCTCTAATTTGCTCTGAAACCTCTTCTCTTAACCTAATTGTTTCTTCCTTCATTGGTCCCTTTAGTTTTACTAAATCTATTTTTTTATGCTGAGTCAATAAATCAATTCCATATAGAGGAAGCCTTCTATAATCTCCGATTATTCTCCCTCTTCCATAGGCATCTGGAAGGCCAGTAATTAGACCTACCTTTCTAGCTAGCTTCATTTCCTCGGTATAGCTATCAAAAACTCCTTGATTGTGAGTTTTTCTTATGGAATTAAATATATTATCCATTAAAGGATCGACTTTATAACCATATTCTTTAAGTGCTGACTCCGCCATCCTTATGCCCCCATAAGGATTTACCATTCTTTTTAAAGGCTCATCCGTCTGGAACCCCACAATAACTTCATTTTCTTTATCCAAAAAACCAGGTGGAAAAGTATTTATGCCCGAAACTATCTTAGTATCAACCTTTAATACCCCTTTTTTAATTTCTTCCTTAAAAAGATCCCCGCTCTTTTCTTTTAGACTTTCAGTTCTAGTGGTTGTACCCATTAAAAAGCTATCTGTACCTTCATAAGGAGTATAATTCCCTTGTATAAAATCTCTGACATCGATTTTCTCTGTCCATTCACCTGCATTAAAGCCGTCCCATTCTTTTCTCATAATTCTGCCTCCCATCCTTAATAACTAATTTAACATTTGATAAATGTTAAATTATAAAATTATGGAATCTGGGAAACAAAAAGAACCTCCCAGACTTCCAGCCCAGGCGGTCGGCAATTATTAAAATCACACTCCCTGTGGTTAACCCACTTTCCGCCAGTAATGCGATTTCTTAAACTTAAATTATAAATTTATAATAACATATATCTAGGTGACTAGTCAACAAATTCATTATTGACTAGCATTATCAATTGATAACTTTAATTAATTGTATAAGGTTCTCATTTGAAATTATATCTCTTTTAAATGGCTTGTCTTCTAGCATATTTTGCAATATAATGTATATGTTATATTATCAATTGAAATTAGGGGTTGTAAACATGGATAAAAAAAATGGAGCTCTTCTTTCTATATTTTCAAATAGCTTTTTAATAGTTTTTAAGCTTTTGATTGGTTTAAGCATTAATTCAATTAGCATTTTATCAGAAGCAGTTCATTCTGGTTTAGATTTAGTAGCAAGCGTTATAGCTTTCTTTTCTATAAGGACGGCTTCAAAGAAAGAGGATGAGGATCATCCCTTCGGACATGGTAAATATGAAAATTTATCAGGCTTTGTTGAAGCCTTACTTATATTTTTAGCAGCAGCTATAATAATTTATGAGGCCATAGGAAGACTAATTTCTGGTGGAGAAATAAAAAGCACAACCTTGGGTATAGTGATTATGCTTGTTTCTTCGTTAATAAATCTTATTATATCCCTATCACTTTTTAGAATTGCAAAAAAGTCCGGGTCAATAGCATTAGAGGCTGATGCATATCATCTTCTTACAGATGTTTTTACCTCACTGGGTGTGTTCGCAGGACTTATTATAGTTAAAATAACCCATCAATCAATAGTGGATTCTATAGCTGCTTTACTTGTTGCAGGATTAATTATTAGAACCTCTATAGGGCTAACACTTAAATCCATGAGAGATTTAGTGGATTATGCCCTACCAAAGGAGGAAATGAAAATTATATTGGATGTAATATTGTCACATGAAGAGGTTAAGAGTTTTCATAAGTTAAGAACAAGGAAAAGTGGATCTAGACGTGAATTAGATCTTCATTTATTATTAAATGCTGATATGACTTTATTATATGCAGAAAAGTTATGCGATGATATCGAGAATGAGCTTAAAGCTATTTACCCAGATATATATATAACCATCCATTCAGAACCAGAAAATCATGTTGATGTAAATAATTTAGGGATACACTTTTAGGTGTATCCCTTCTTCATATTAATATTTTAGCTTTTCGTAGGTGCATTGTAGGTTACACCTTGTGTATCAACTGTTACTGTTTTCATTTTTTGCTCAGTTATAGGTTTATTGTTCACGTCTTTATTAACTGCCAGAATTTTATCTACTTCTTCAATGCCTGAAGTAACTATTCCAAAATCTGAATATTGCCCATCTAAGGATGCAGAATTATTTGCTGAAGTCTGAGCTACTATAAAGAATTGAGAGCCTTGGGAATTAAAATCATCGGAACCTCTTGCCATAGAAATTACTCCCCTTGTATGCTTTAAGGTATTTACAACACCATTTGCTGTAAATTCTCCCTTAATACTATAGCCTGGGCCACCATTTCCAGTACCCGTTGGGTCTCCTCCTTGAATCATAAATCCTGGAATAACCCTATGAAATATAAGTCCATTATAAAAGCCTTTGTTTGCAAGACTTATAAAATTTCTCACTGTGTTTGGAGCTGTATCCGTATATAATTCAATCACTATTTTAGCTCCATCCATCATCTCAATAGTTGCAACAGGATTAGGCTTATCCGCTGGCTTTTCCGAAACATTAGCATTTGGTGTTGTACTAGTTGAGCTATTATCTGTAGCAGTTTTATCATCTGTTTTAGTTGGAGCTTTAGTACATCCACCTATAACTAAAATAAATATCATACTTAAAAAAATAGCTAAAATCTTTTTTGGTTTTATTAATTTATTCATTCGCAAATCTCCCCTTATATTTTCTGCATTTATTTATTATAACATATAAAATTAGTGGAATAGATTTTAAGTTACTACTCACCCATGTCAATTAACTAAAGTTCGTTAGTGTTTACATATATTGGCAAAAAGGATATTGGCTATACGATGTCGAATATTAATACCAGAGAGATTAAAATATGATTTTACTGGTGG
>Ga0209125_1000833_pt1 | contig 34768 bp, 40 predicted proteins | sample BarGraIncub1131A_FD_184503 | JGI IMG/M metagenome (GOLD analysis project Ga0209125, IMG submission 184503) | Arctic peat soil microbial communities from Barrow, Alaska - Barrow Graham LP Incubations 11-31A (SPAdes) (version 2) | ecosystem: Environmental > Terrestrial > Soil > Wetlands > Peat... | reverse complement strand
CATTAAAACAGTATAAGGAATATTTAAAGAAAAATGGAAATATATAAACGCATTAAATTAAGATAGGAGTATTAAATCGCTATGTCTAAAGTCACTAAAAAACCAGTTGTTAGAAAAGTATATGGAGTAGATGATAAATGCTACTGTCGTAAGTGTATGAAAACTAAATCACCCACTGAATTTTATGAAGCCACAAATTCTAATTTAGATTCAAATAATTTTATGAGTATTTGTCGTGACTGTTGTACTTCAATCTACGATAATTATTTTTCACTACATAATAATATGGAAAAGTCGTTATATTTAACTTGTAAAGATTTAGATGTTTGTTTTAGTCCAGATGCAATGATTGCTGCTACAAGTCATATGGAATCATTAATAGCAAAAGGAATAAAAGCGGAAAAAGTATTTGGATATTATAAAAGTAAATTAAGCTCAACTGTAAAAACAAATGGTGTTGATTCTTTTGCTTTTTCAGATACTCCTATCACAAGAGAAGAAGCACAAATATTAAAAGCCAATGAGAATGTTATAACAGATGAATCAATTTTAAAGTGGGGAGAAGGATATGATGCTGATGAATATGTATCTTTTGAAAGAAAATATGAATTTTTAAAAAATAATTATCCTGAAAAAACATCAATGCACACAGAGGCATTATTAAAATATATCAGATATAGTGTCAAAGAAGAAATATCAACTGCGAAAAATGATGTTGGTGCTGCAAAATCTTGGGCAGCTATGGCTCAAACAGCAGCTACATCTGCTAAAATAAATCCTTCTCAATTGTCGGCAGCAGATTTACAAGATGGACTAACTGGATTTGGACAATTATCAAGAGCAGTAGAACAAGCCGTTGATGTAATATCTATTCTTCCAAAATTTAGAGAAAAACCACAAGATAAAGTTGACTTTACATTATTATGCTATATTAATTATGTAAGAGAATTAAAAGGTTTGGGAAGTTGTGAATATAAAGATATTTATAACTTTTATGAACAAAAAAGAAAAGATTATGAAAATAGAACATTAGTTGAAGATGATATAGTAAGTGGTGATAACGATGGCATCATTTAGTAAATTTCAATCTGATAATAAAAAATATGACTACAAAGAAAGTAGAACTAATATATTTAATCCTGATTTTACTCCAACTATAAAAGCAAAAGGTATAAAAGAAGAAGATACTTTTGATAAAAATTTATCTAAATGGGTTGAATTTATATCTTGGGCAAGATTCTTTCCTGATTTATTTTTTGATTTAATAACTCCAGAAACAGGTGGAATAAGATTAGATTTAGATCAAAGAGTTTTTTTGCGTTCTCTTGCGAGATTTGTTTCTACATATGGAGTATTTCCAAGAGGATATGGTAAAACATTTTTGGAAATATTAGGTTTATATCATGCTGCAATATTTCATCCAGACCTTACTGAATCATTATCTGCTCAAACAAAAGAAAGTGCTTCAAATTTTTTAGAAGATAAACATAGAGAAATTATTAAATTTTATCCTTTAATAGCTAATGAAATATTTAAATCTAATTTTTCTAAAGATACTGCTGAAATTATTTTTGCATCTGGTGCAAGAGTTGATAATTTAGCCAATGCACAAAGCTCAAAAGGAGCGAGAAGGCATCGTTTAAATTTGGAAGAGGCATTTTTAATAAATTCAGACCTTTTTATGGACGTACTTGAGCCAATTCCTAATGTTCCAAGAAGAACAATTGGAAAAGAAGCATTGATTAATCCTGAAGAATTAAATGGTCAAATAAACTTTTTCACCACGAGTGGGTTTAGAGGTAGTACAGAATTTGAAAGAAATCTACAACATTTAGACGATATGGCTGAATTAAAAGGTAAGGTTATATTTGGTTCTTCATGGCAACTTGCTTGTGAATATGGCAGAGGTGAAACAAAATCACAAATTTTGACAAAAAAAGATTCATTATCTCCAATATTTTTTGCAATGAATTATGAAAGCAAATGGGTTGGGGCTACTAATGATGCACTTGTGGATATTAATAAATTATTAAAACTTAGAGTTTTAACAAAACCTGAGATTAAATCAGACGGTAAATCAGATTATTATATTGCAATGGATATAGCACGTTCTCAAAAATCAAGTAATAACCAATCATCTATTGCTGTCTTAAAAGCAAAAAGAAACAAAGAAGATAGAATAGTAACAATTGCTTTAGTTAATATTATGAATTTACAAACTGGATTGAATTTTACAGCACAAGCTATTGAATTTAAGAAAATATTCAAATTATTTAATGCTAAAGTTGGGATATATGATGCCAATGGTCTTGGTAAGGGTTTAGGAGATGAATTATTAAAAGAACAAATTGATACTATTTCTGGTGAAATTTTAGAATGTATGGATACAATAAATACTGATGATACTCCAGACGTAGAGGGTGCAAAGAAATGTATTTATGCTTTACAATCACAAGGAATTAATTCTGATATTATTGTTAATTTTATTGATATGGTTGAAGGTGGAAAATTACAATTATTAGAAAAAGTTAATAATAGTGGTTATGATTTAAACGATAAAGATTATTTTAATAGTACACTTATGCCATGTGTTAATACAGATTTATTTATTGAAGAAGTTTCTAATTTAAAACTAAAACATTTAAATGGTGGAAAATTAACTGTTGAACAATTAACTAAAAGAGTAGATAAAGATAGATTTAGTGCCGTTTCCTACGGTGCATGGTATATAAAAACATTTGAAGATAAGAGTAATAAAAAATCAGACGTTAATTGGTTAGATTTTTGTATTTACAACTAATAAATTCATCACAGAAAGGAGGTCATTTTATTGGGTAGACCAAAAAAGCAAGTAATAACTCCTCCCATACTTCCATTGGTTGAAACAGAAATAATAGTACCAAAAGATAATGATTATTTCATTGATAAAGCTAATTTTGCACGTTCAAAACTACAACCATTTTGGGCATCAAGTGCATCTATTGCTGTCAAACAATTTACAGTAGAAGAAGTTTCAAAACTATTACAAAATCCAGTAGGAAATTTTAAAACATTGCAAAATGTTAGTAATTACATATTAAATATCAATCGTGTTTATGATAATATACTTGAATATTTTACTAACTTATTAACTTTTGATTTTGTATTATATCCTATTACGTCAAATGATGTTCAACAAACTACATTAAAAACACGAGTAATTGCATCTGCAAAAATAATTAATAAAATACAACCACAAAATGTATTTCCCCATATTCTTAAAACAGCTTTAATTAATGGAGAATCTTTTTGGTATGATTTATCAGATAGCCAAAATACAATTATTGTTGAAATTCCAAAAAATATTTGTGTATTATCAAGTATAGATGAAGATGGATTATGGAGATATTGGGTAGATATGACTTTAATAATGCCAATGACTTTATTAGAATATCCAGAGGAAATTCAATTTGCTTATAAAGATTATCATAATTATCCAAAAGAAAAAAAGAAGGCTAAAAGACCTCCCGAAGATGAATTTCCAAATGTTCCTTATTCATATTATCCAGTTAGTAAAAGTGGATTTGCTTTGTTTTGTCATATGACTAAGAGAGCGCATGATTATCCATATTTTATTAATATGTTTACTGATTTAATGATGTTGTCTGATGATAAATCTTATTTTAATAGTTTTGTGAAAGATGATGCTGTAAAAACCATACATCAAGAAGTCCCTTTAGATAAAGATAGTGGAAAACCATTAATGGATAGAGATACCATACAAGCCTATCATAATTCAACAAAAGAAAATATTGGTAGTAGCACATCGGTTATCACAACTCCATTTAAAACTACTGGTATATCACTTGACAAGAATCAACAAAATTCAATCAATATTGTTAAATCAGATAGTGAAAATGTGATGTCAGATAGTGGAATTAGTAGCACTATTTTTAATTCTGATAGTACAAATGGATTAGGATACTCAACTGAAAAAGATGCTGCTAAAATGTATCAATTACTTTATTTCTTTCAAAATTATATAAATTACAAAATTAAATCTTTAAAGTGCCAAGTATCTTTCCTACATATTAATATTTTTAATAAGAAAGATAAACATGAACAATATAGAACTGATTTACTTAGTGGTGGTTCTAGGAGTTTGTTTGTTTCTACTACTGATATAGATTTATATACATATCTAAACTTATTAGAGATGGAAGATTTACTTGGTTTTGATGATATGCTCGTTCCAAAGATGAACGGATCACAAATGGCAGTTGGAGATTTAGCAACGAATGGTAGACCACCTGTTGATCCAAAGAAAGCTAGTGATAGCACAAATATAGTAAATGATTCTAAAGGAAAAACCAAATAAAAGAAGGTAAGAATAATGAAATTCCTATATGTCTTAGACAAAGAAGTGGCAGATTCTTTAATTCAAAAAGGAATGAAGAATATAAGTATAACCACTATAGAAGGTAAAACAGCATATGTTTTTGAAAATAGTAAAGATGTATTTATCGGACAATATGCAAAAAATCAAATTCTATTGACTAATAAATTATTTTTCTAATAGCAATTCCCAAAATATCAAAGATCGATAGTACGGTCTTTTTTATTATATAAAAATCTCAGGAAGGAGGAAAAGATATTGGATAATAAAAAGATTAAATATACTGCAAATATTGATAACACTACCTTTGAAGTTTTGAATAGTGAATTTACAAAAGCAAAATGTTACATTATGTATCATGATCAAAATAGGAATGGAAGTGCAATGTCAAAAGAGGTGGTTGAAAAAGCCATACCTTCTTTATATAATATACCGATTGTTGCAGAATTTATCGAAAAAAAAGAGGATTTTGGAACTCATGGCGGTAAAATAATTATTAGTGATGAAGGTATTACCTTTGAATGCACCACAAAACCACTAGGATTAGTTCCAGAATCATGTAATGCAAGATGGGAAATGGTTGAAGATAAAGAATATTTAGTTGCCGATGTACTTTTATGGAGTGGTAGATATTCTGAATTAGAAACTACAATTAATCAATTTTCAAATCAATCTATGGAAATTAATGTTTTTGAAGGCGAACAATCAGAAGATGATAGTATTTATAATATTAACTCATTTGAGTTCTCAGCTCTATGTCTATTAGGAAGAGATGTTGAACCTTGTTTTGAAGGATCAAAAGTTGTTGCATATAGTCTTGATGAAATCAAAACTGAAATGGATGAAATGTTTAAATCTTATAAGAATTTTTCAGTTGTAGAAGAATCAGTAGTTCCAATTGTTGAACCAATTGCAGAAACAGTAGTTTTCTCAGCTACATATCGTCAAAAAAGAGAAGCATTACAAAATGCACTTGATCCAATTAGAGTTATGGATGAAAATGATAATCTAATTGAATGTACTAATTATTATGTTTCTGATTTTGATGATGAATATGTATTTGTTGAAAGATATCATTGGTCAATGGATGATGATAATTGTGATTGCGGAAGATTTTCTTATACAATAGATTTATCTAATTTAACTGCAACATTAACATCTGAATTTGAAATGATGATTATGACTTGGCTCACAATGGAAGAAAATCAAAAAATTCAAGATGATAGAATGAAAATGACTGCTGATTTTGAAGCATTACAACTTGAAAAACATAATTTGCTTACAGAAATTGAAGATTATAAACTATCTATTGAAAGTAATAATGTCACAATTACTGAACTTCAATCATTCAAATCTAAAATCGAATTAGAAAATAAAGTATCTGAATTAGATGAATTATTAGCTGAATTTGAACTTACTTTAAAAGATTCAGAAGAATTTAAACTCTTAAAAGTAAAATATTTAGATTATGAATATGAAGATTTACGTAAAGAATTATTTGCAATTGAAGGTATGTTAAATCATACAAAATTCACTAAAACTGTAAAAAAACAAACTTTTACAAGCAAAGTTAGTATTGAACCTGAAATTGAAGTAACTACTCCAAGTGCTTATGGAAGTGCAGAAAAATTTATCCCAAAGAAAACACTATAAACATGACAGTAAAAGGCTGTCATTTTTTATATACAAAAACAAATTTAAAACAGGAGGAATATTTAAATGGCTAATTTATTTATAGGAAACAAAATTAAAGGCACAGCTCACTATACAGACTGTGTAGCACCTGCTGGATTGACCAATGGTAATTTCGTATCACTTGGCGCACAAAATGCTGACAAAACTTATGCTACTGCTGCTCCAGTTGCAGTTACAGACAAGGGTATCCAAATTGTATGTATGATTGGTGTACCTTATGAAGCAGAATTATTCGAGAATGACTATGTAATCGCCACTGGTGAAGTAGTTCGCTCAAGAACTCCTGAACTTGGAGATGTTGAATCATATCCAGTTGCAAACTTTACCGCAACAGTTGCTTTGGCAGTTGCTAAGTTCATCGTACCTAAAGCCGGTGCTTTAAAAGGTGAATGTCTTGCTGCTCTTGGTGGAACAGAATCAGTTGGTTATGTAATTGATGAACTGTACACAAAGGCTGGTATCCCAATGGTTAAAATTCGTTGCATTAAAGTAGCGTAAGTAAATAAACAAAATAATAATTAGGAGGATTCAAAAATGAATACAATGGTTTTTACTGATATTCAAAAATTAGCATTTGATGCTGCTAATGGTCTTGCACCAGAAGGATACACAAAAGAATCAATAAACGAAGCTGTAAGAAATGCAGTTAAAGATGCTTGCGGTGGCGAGTGGAACTATTACAAGTTTATGGAGAACAGATATAAGGTATTTGCTATTATGGCAGAAATTATGCCTGTTGCAATGAACACATCTTTGGCTGGTAAGTTTGACGGCTTCGCAGATTTCAAAGATACTGCTCTTGGTGACAAGAACTACTTTACAATCGAAGATAATACAGTATATCAAACTTGCACAGTTTCAAGAGGCAATGGTGACATTGAAAGACTCAAGATTGTAGACAAGAATTTCTCTATTCCTACGATCACTAAGGCTATCAAATTCTATGAGGAACTTGACAACTTTATCACTGGTAGAATGGATATGGCTCGTTTGACTGAAAAGGCTTCAGTTTCAATGGCTGCTTATATGGGTGAATTAATTTCTGACACTATCTATGGTTCATATAGTTCAGTAGGAACTCCTTTTAAAGCTACAGGTGTGTTTGATGCCACTACTTTAACAGGTATCATTGAAAATGTTAAGGCTGCTTCAGGTGCAGAAAGAGTTCAAATTTTGGGTAACACGACTGCACTTTCCAAAGTAGTTGACAGTTTTGGATATTCTGATAAAGCCAAAGATTCTGTAAATAGCTTGGGCTATTATGGTACATTTAGAGGTACTGATCTTATTTCATTGCCACAAGGTTATAGAGTTGGTACACAAACTCTTGCAGTTGGTGCTAATGGTCTTACAATAGTTCCTGCTGACGAAAAAATCATCAAGGTTATTCTTGAGGGCGATGCTTTTGTAAACATGAATGACGGCACAAACAGAAATGATATGCAACCAGAAATCTTCTTTTCAAGAAAAGTCGGTGCTGCTGCTATTACTGCTGTTGAAGGTCAATTCGGACTATACAGATTTAGCTAATAAACGGATACATATAAAGGGGAGTGAAATATCTCCCCTTATTATTTAGAAAAATAGAAGTGAGGATTTACAATGGCAAAAAAAATAAATTCTGAAGAAGAAGATTTACAAAACAATGATGTAATAAAAGAAACTTTATCTATTGATGAAATTGTTGCACTAAGAGTTGCTGAAGTTTTAGCTGAAAAAGAACAAACATCAAAAAGTAGTAATAAATATAAATTTGTTCCTGATAGTGCAATTATAGTTATTAAAGCCAATGGAGATGGAAAATTCATTATCGGTGATGATAGAGGACAAAATTTCTTTGTAGAACTTAATGGATATGGTGACACGAATACAATATCATTTAAAGATTTAAAGAGCTTTCATGGTAGAAATTCTTCAATTATGAAAACTGGTAAAGTTGTACCAATTGAGGTTTTATCTGATAATGCAGATGTAACTATTGATGATGTAATTAGGAATTTAAGTTTGAATAGTATATATCTTGATACAAACAAAATAAGTCCAATTGATGTTGAAAATTTATTTACTTCAAAAGTTAAATTAAATGAATTTGAAAACAAAGTGAAAAATTCAACGGAAATTGTAGAAACAATACTTGAAGTTGGATACATTTTATATAAGCAAGGTGTGTTTACAGATAACTCAAAGATGAACTATTTAAGACAAACCTCTGCACAACCACAATTATTCACACATTAAAGGAGTGATGTAAGTGTCAACTCCAAATAATAGGATTTTTGATAAATTTCTATCATTAATTAAAGACAAAAGTTTAAGCAACTTAATTACAGATGAAGAAATGACATTTTTACTCAATTTGTTTTTAAATGAATCTTCATCTATTAGATTTAAGACTTGTAAAAAGAATTTGAAACTTATTGCAAAATCAGATTTTTATAGTCAAAGTTTTGTTGCAAATGGCGTAGATAAAGCATATGTCATAGGTAAATATCCAGACGATGCAAATTCAGAAGCAATAGAATATTTCGTTAATGTTGAAGATTTTGAAACTCCTTTCGTTTTTGATCCAATAACACTAACTTTCACTTTAACAGAATTACCACAAGATAATGTAAATATTGAATGTGGATATAATTTTATAGGTCAATTTAATGATGATTTGAATGATGAAGAATGTTGGATATTGGCACATGGAATGATTATTTCATGGAATAGTCAATATTTAAACAATATGGAGAACTTAAAAAACAGACTTACAACGAAAGACTTCAACATGTTTAGCCCTGCGAACCTACTGAAGGAATTAGGAGAATTAAGAAAAAACTCATTAATAGAAATGAGAAACTTAATTGTTTCATATAGTTTCGATTCTGACTTCAAAGGATTTAATTAAATAAGGATGTGAAGATATGGGATTTTATGATTTATACAAAAAACGAACATGTTCTTCACTTTCTGATAAAGAAGTTTTGATATTAGAAACACAAGAACGAGTTTTAGATGGGTTTGAATCTACTACAAATTATGAAAAAATTATTAACATAACAAAAGATATTGAGCAAGGTGTCACTATAATATCTACAAATTTATTAGATGTAAAAACAATTCTATCTAAACCAAATGAAATATTTAATATGGGTGATATTATTGATTGGGAAAATAATAAGTGGATTGTAGTAGATATTGATATGAATGATCAGATTTACACAAAAGGAAAAATACAACTTTCTAATAATTCCCTTAATGTGTATAAAAACTACATTCATCTCGCAATTCCATGTATTATAGATCAAAAAATGACTTATGATAAAATTGATTATAACCCAATAATCAATACAACTCAAGGTACAATAATGGTTACTTGTCAAAACAATGCTAATACTAGCACATTTACAATTGATGACAGATTTATATTTAACGGACAGGCTTTTAAAATTAATGCCATAAATAATTTCTTATTAAAAAATATATTAGGAGTCAATAGTTGTCCTTTATTATATTTAACTATGTCTAAAGACCAAATTTCACCAGACGATGATTTAGTGAATAATATTGCAAACGGATTAAACTATGTTGCGCCTATAATAAACTCAAATAAGATATTGCCAAATATTGATAGTATTCTTGAAACAAAGCAACAAGCATTTTCAGTATACAAATATATAAATTCAGTTGCTAATACTAATACATTTACTATTACTTCAAGTGGTGTGCCAAATGCTAATTACACCTTAACTATTATTGACGGAAATAACTTTACAATAACAAATAATATAAGAAGTACATCAAAATTACATATTAATTGTGTAAATAATACTGATGCAACAAGTGTAAGTATTGATGTAATCCTAAAGGGGGCATTTTGATTATGAATATAAATCAAGAAGCTTATAATAAGTTTGAACAATTGCCCCAAATGCCATATAACATAATTACATCTTTGATTCAAAATAATGAAAATGTATGGAAATTAATTAATTACAATTCTCCTGATGCTTTACAATTACCAAATTTAACACAAGAACAAAAAGCGAAATTGATTTGGAATGGTCAAGAAGATTCAGAAGATTATAGAGTTTTTATGCAACCAGTTACCGATGATGCTTTTACTACAATGTGTTCTCAAATAAGGGTGTTCCCTATTGTAATAATTCCTACAAATAGAACTTTAGGAATTATTAGTTTTGGTATAGAAATTTTATCTCATGTCAAAATTAATCAACTTAATAATTATCAAACAAGAATATTGACATTGTTACAAGAGGTAATTTCTACTCTAAATGGTACTTATATTAATGGAATTGGACAATTGTTTTTTGACAAAAGTGCAAGTTATGACAACTCTGCAAAATTAAATCTATTTAATAATAGAAATTATTGTGGATATACATTAATTATGTCTAATAGGGCGGTGTAGTGAGTGAGTGAAGGAATAAATTATTATGATATTTATGACAAGCCTCATCCCTATAAAGGTTTGTTAATATATCCTGTTTTAGTAAAAGATTACTGCGAGTTTTCAAGCTGTATTGATTGTCTGAATTATAATAAAAATGAAACAAATGACATTAAAATTTTACAAATGTCATATTTAGATTATTTGCTTTTTCTTGACACAATACAACCAGATGTACAAGCGTATATTAAATTATTTCATTTATTATGTTTAGTTCTAAGATTCCCATTAGATTCAAATGAACATTCAATAGAATTTCGTAAAGATACAAATAACAACACTATCTTTTTTATAGTAGATGGTGTTGAATTTTTATCACAAGATTTTGATGAAATTAGAAAAATAATATTATTACAACATTGTATGGAATATGAAGAATGGATACTTGATGAAAAAATAAAAAAAGCATTAGCTGAAACTGCTGAATTTAACAAAAAAAAATCTTTTGAATTTGCGGATTTTGAAGAACAAACAATTTTATATCATCTTTATACTGGTTTGGATTATGAAAAAATTTATGATTTAACAATTAGAAAATTTACAAAAGGATTACAAATTTTATTTAGAAAAGAAGATTATAAACTTCTCAAAGGTGCAGAATTGGCTGGAACAGTGACATTTAAAGAAGAAATAAAACATCCATTTTCACATATTGAACCAAGAGGTGCATTTGATGGACTTGTTGTTAAAGATGCAGATAAAACAATCAATACTCTTAAAGAGAGTTTGAAATAAAAAGAATAATCAAGGAGGAATAAATATATGTCAACTAATTATAATCAGTTTTTAATTTCTACAGCAGACGTAATTGTTCGTGACGTGCAAGCCGACCAGATAATGGTTTATGGTAAAACCGAAATTGATTCAACTATTGCACAAAAGGTAACTTCTGCGGATATTCAGGGTGGTTATGGCAATCAAGTACTTTATACCTATCAACATAGTAAAATGCTTGATATTACAATTTCTGATGCAAAATTCGAGGAAGGATTTTTAGCGATAAATAGTGGTACATTAATTACTAATGGTGCTAAAAATATTTTTAAAAGAGAATTTATTACACTTAATGGTAGTGGTATAGGAACAATAACTACAGCTCCAGTTGGTAATGTTTATTTACAAAGTACTACTGGTGTAATTGCAACAGTAGTTCCAAGCACAATGTCTGTTACATATGTAGGTTTTGCAAATCAAACAGTAGAGGCAGTATATAAATATAGCGTTAGTGTTGATACTATTGATTTGAATGCAAGTCTATTTACTAAAACTTATGAACTTACTCTTATTGCTAAAATGTTTGATAAGAATGGGCAGTCGGCAGAAGTACATATTGTAATACCGCAATTTAAACCAGACGGTAATTTTACTATAACTTTAAAAGCCGATGGGTATTCAACTACACCAATGGCTGGTAAGGCTATTGCAGATCAAGCAACAAAGTCATATGGTAGTTATAATATTGCCTATACCACTGCTACAATTGCGTATACAAATATCGTAGCATCTCCTTCAACTGTTGCTTTAAGTGTTGGAACTCCTACCCAAATTCTTACAATATACGGATTACGTGGTGGTAACTATGCTCCTGTAACTCTTGATCCTTCATTATGTACATTTGTGAGTGGGACTCCTGCAACTTGTACTGTGAGTGCTGGAGGGCTTCTTACGAGGATCGCTGTTGGAACTTCGCTGATTTCTGTGACCAATATTATTTCTGGATTAAAAGATTATGTTAACGTAACAGCATCGTAATAAATAGTTAAAATAAAATATCTTAATAACGGAAGGTTGATTAATGCTAAAAGGCAGAAATTGCCTTCCGTTATTTTTTTCGCAACATCATAACAAAATATAAATTTCATGCAAACCAAAATCTAAACAATATAATAAATAAACCAATATCAACAATAAAAGGAGGAAAAATCACATGAAAATTAAAGGTACTGATATTAGTATGGTACGAGGGGATAGTGAAATAATTACCGTATCATGTATGAATAGCAATGGAATAAACGTTCCTCTTATTACTGGTGATATTATTTATTTTACTATTAAAACAAATATTAATACATCGGCAAAAATATTACAAAAGATTATTACAGCATTTGTTAATGGTACAGCTATCATAGATATTAGCCATGATGATACAAAGGATTTAAGATTTTGTGAATTAAAATATGATGTCCAACTAACAAGAGCAGATGGAACTGTAACAACAATTATACCTCCAAGTAAATTTTCAATAATCGGTGAGGTTACATATGAATGATTTAATAGGAAAAATAGAACCTCCAGTAAATATTATAGGAATTATTTCTCCAGAATTAAAAATAACAGCTACTATTATAGGTTCAGGTGCACAAGGTGAAATAGGATTGACAGGAGATACTGGAGAACAAGGTATTCAAGGCATTGCAGGAACTGACGGAACGAATGGCACAGATGGCATTACTCCAGTTAAAGGCGTGGATTACTTCGATGGCGTTAACGGAACAGCTGGAGCAACTGGTAATACAGGTATACAAGGAGAACAAGGTGATACTGGTGGTCAAGGTATTCAAGGCTACACTCCTGTACGAGGTATTGACTATTGGACTGTCGCCGATATTGCAGTTATTAAGGGTTATGTAGATGATGCCATTTTAGGAGGTAGTTGGTAATGAGTATAGATACTAAAATGACTGCTATTGCTAACGCGATACGAGCAAAGACAGGTACCTCAGGATCATTGTCTTTGGATAATATGGCTACTGCTATTACTGCTATTACAGAAATTACAAATATTATTGCAGGAGTGTCGTTTGATATGATAGACGGAAGTAATAATATTGTTACAGCAACCATTTATGGCACATTTGTATCAGGATACCAATTTTTTAGTGAGACTGCTCTTACCTCTGTAAGTCTACCAAGTGGTGTAATATCGATAGGTAATCAGGCATTTAATGGTTGTACTCTTTTATCATTAACTTCTTTACCAAGTGGTTTAACATCGATAGGCACCTATGCATTTCAAAATTGTTTCCTTTTATCATTAACTTCTTTACCAAGTGGTTTAACATCGATAGGTACATATGCATTTAAGGGTTGTTCTCTTTTAGCATTAACTTCTTTACCAAGTGGTTTAACATCAATAGACGCTTATGCATTTCAAGGTTGTACCATTTTGGCATTAACTTCTTTACCAAGTGGTGTAATATCAATAGGTAACAGTGCATTTAATGGTTGTTCTCTTTTAGCATTAACTTCTTTACCGAGTAAGTTAACATCGATAGGTACATATGCATTTTCAATTTGTACTAATTTGGTATTAACTTCTTTACCAAGTGGTTTAACATCGATAGGTGCCAGTGCATTTTATGGTTGTACTAGGTTTACTAAAATATGGATATCCTCTACTTGCGCCACTATTACTACATCCTCGTATTCTGCATCTCCCTTTTATCAATGTTCTTCTGGATTACATATTTATTGTGAAGTAGCGTCAAAACCTGCAGGATGGGGGACTTACTGGAATTATTACAGTTCAAGCGGACAATTAACAGTTACATGGAATACAACAAAAACAGCATTTGATGCATTATAAGGAGAAAGTATGAAAATAGATAAAACGTATCAAACAGTTGAATTAGGTGATATGACAACAATAACAGATGAAAACGGAATGCCATATAATACTTTTGTGCAAAATGGTGAAACAATTGAAGTAGAAACAATAGATATTTATTCAGATGACAGCAAAGTGTTTAAGCGTTTATCTGATGATGCGGTGCTTTCAAATCATATCACGATAGGCACAATGGATAGTATAGATAATTATATCGAGGTAGATGAGGTTAAGGCAGAAGATGTGATAGAAATATCAACTTAGTATAAATTCAGCATTTTATCACAATAGAATTATACAAAAACACATCACAAATGACATAAAAATTACAAAATAAGGGGATGACCATAAAATGGCAGAAATATTAGTTGATGACCCATCCGCAAATGTAGTTCGAATGATTGATACTTTAGTTAAAAATTTTGAAGCTTTAATTAAAAATTCTAATGATTTATTTAAAGCGGAAATAAAACGTATTGACGATAGGAACATTGCTGAAAGTGACCGCATTAATGAATTGCGAAAAGGCGATATTGAGGCTGTTAGAGTTGCCAATGTACAAGCAGTAAAAACAGCAGAGTTGCTTAATGCACAGATGTTGGAAAATGCAGAGGTTCTTCGTAAATCCGTTGAGGGTACAGCCGTTACAATAGCAACCCAACTTTCGCTGATTACTACTCAACAAGATGCAAGATTTGCAAAGTTAGAACAAGCGCAATGGGAAAATCAAGGCAAAAGTGTAGCTTCACCTGATTTAGTAGCCTTGGTTACAGATTTAGTAAATACACAGAATGTGGCTAAAGGTAGGTCGAGTACTTTTAGTCCAATCATAGGAATGTTATATGCAATTGGAGGCGGTATCATTACATTTTTAATTCTACAATTCCTAACAACAGGTAAACTTTGATTTATAAAATATTAAAAGAAAGGTAGGGATATTTACTATGAATGTTACTTTAATTTTGATGGTACTTGCAGTAATTTGCTGGTTTCTTGCTTCTATATCATTACCTAAAACAAACCCAGTACAGTTAGGTTGGCTTGGTATGTTCTTTTTTGGTTTAAGTTTACTGATAAAATAAAATTTAAGGAGATAATATAAAATGGTGCAATTAAAAGGTATTGATGTTTCAGAATTTCAAGGAGTAATTGATTGGAATAAAGTTAAAAATTCAGGAATACAATTTGCAATTATCCGTTCTGGATATGGAAAGAATACTTCTCAAAAGGATAAGCAATTTGAAAATAATTATATTAAAGCTAAACAAAATGGTATGCCGATTGGGACATACCATTATAGTTATGCTCAAAATGTAGAAGATGCAAAATTAGAAGCAAAATTTTTCCTTGATAATATTACTGGAAAAAAGTTTGAATATCCAGTTATGTTTGATATTGAGGATGAAAGTCAAAAACATCTTAGTAATTCGGAACTTACTCAAATTGCATTAACATTTTGTGGAATAGTTGAAAAAGCAGGTTATTATACCATGATGTATGCAAGTCTTGATTGGATTAAAAATAGACTTGATATGTCTATTCTTGGTAGGTTTGATTTATGGCTTGCCGAATGGGGAAATTCACCTACATATAAAGGTAATATAGGTATTTGGCAATATACTAATGTTGGTAAAGTTGATGGTATTATTGGTAATGTTGATATGGATATAGCATATAAAGATTATTCAACTACTACTATTAATTCAAATATACAACCAGTTGTAGTACAACCAGTAGTTGTTAAACCTATTCCACAACCTGTTTCTACTTCATCTCCTACAATTGCGGTTGGCACAAAAGTCAAAGTAAACCCAACTGCTCAAAAATATGCAACTGGTGAGGATATGGCAAGTTTTGTCAAGGGTTCAGTTTATACCGTAAGTCAGACTGCAAGTGACAAAGTTTTATTGAGTGGTATTATGAGCTGGGTTAAGATATGTGATGTGACAGTTGTAAATTCTGTTGCTACTCCACCACCAGTCGTTAAACCAGTAGCAGCAGCAAAACCAGTTGTACCATCAATTAAAGTTGGAAGCAAAATTAAAATGACAGGCAAGAAATATATAACAGGTGAAAATATTCCTTTTTGGGCGAAACTACGCACATATGATGTGTTGCAGGTTAAAACCGACCGTATTCTTGTAGGTGTTGGTAAAGCAATAACAGGGTGGATTTATATCAAAGAAGCTAAAAAGGTATAGGCTATAATAGGTGATTATATGAACAGTGGAGATTATAAAGTAATTAAATATTAAAAATAAAATAATTTAAGAAAGAAGATAATATTATGGACGAACAAAACGTAAACGCACCAGTAGAAGTTCAAGTACCAACACCAATAGAAATAATAGCACCTACAAATCAAGTAACCGAAGTAGCAACACCAGTAGAAGTTGTAGAGGCAAACACACCAATAGAAACACCAATCGAACAGGTTGCACAGGCAACAGCGAATGTAATTGAGGAAGCAATACCACAAGTAATAGATGTTTTACATCAAGTAGCACAAGGGGTAACTAATGCTACACCAACAGAAATTCCAGTAACTCAAAATAGATTTAAAAGTTGGATATTATGGGGGTCAGTTTTTACATTGATTTGTTTAGTATTAAAATATTCATTAAAAATTGAAATTCCATATCAAGATAGTGCAATTAATCTTGTTTTGATTGCCATGTCGGCATTGGGAATAATTAATAATCCATCTGATCCAAATAAGGTTTAATGATAAAAGAATGACAAAACAATAGCAAATTAATAGCAAAGATTGGTGATATATTATAAATCAATTCAAAAAAAGAATATCTAAATTTTTCAAATGTTATAGGTTGTTTAGAAATCTTAGGTTTGGGATATTTAAATCAGTTAAGGGAACTATTTACACAATAGCAAAGAATTAGCAAAAGAATAGCAAAGAAATAGCCGATTTGTGTATGCAAGTCGGTTTATTTTTAATGCAATATTACAACAAAACATTGATTTCATTTTAATTTTTGTCGAATGTCCTTTGAAAGCAGAGGGTATTCAAGAGAAAATAAAAGCGGTATTAGAAAATAAAATATTTATGACAAATAAATCATTTATTTTCTAACATATGTAACATAAACAGCAAATTCTCGTATAATGAAATATAAAGTAAACAAGAGAGGTTGAGTTAGATGATAATAGCAGTTGATATGGGCAAAGATTCCACTAAGGCTACTATGCGTGACAGTAATGGGAATATTCAAAAGCTAATCTTTAAAACAAAATCACAAGTATGTAGTGGAGAAGGATTATTTAATAGTAAGACATATGTATTAGAACATAAAGGAATTAGACATTTAATAGGCGAAGATGCTTTTTATAGTAGCTATGATACCACTAAAGCCACAATGCAACATAAACTTGCAATGTATTTAGCAATAAGCAATCTCATAGGAGATCGATTTGCAGAAGTAAAAATTATTACTGGTTGTCCATTGTCTGTATTTTTTAATGTAGAAAAACGTGAAGAATACAAACAATTTTTAATGGAAGAAAAGTTAATCAATATTAAGGTTAATAATGAAAATAGACGTTTTAATATAGTCGATATATTAGTCCTGCCAGAAAGTCTAGGTTATGTCTTTAATGATATTAAGAAAAATGAAAATCAAATTTTTGGAGTTATCGACATAGGCGGTTTAAATACGAACGCCAGCCTCATAAAGAATTTAAAAATTATCAATTCATCTGCATTTACAATTAATGAAGGAGGTTCAATATTACAAGGAAAAGTAAAGCGAGAACTTAACAATGTCTTTTCATCAAATTATCAAGATTATCAAATAGATTATGTAATCAAAGATCGAAGTAATAAGGAAATAAATAATATAGTTGATAATGTGCTAAGTTCTCATATTGATGTAATCATAAATGAAGCCAAGAAATATAATTGGGACGTTAAAAATCTAAAAATTTGTTTCACAGGAGGAGGCTCAATTATGCTTGAAAGCCAAATCCATACAAAATTACCAAATGCTTCTATTTCAGATAATGCAATATTTGATAATGCAAACGGCTTCCTCAGAATAGGAGAAATACTAAATGCTAAAAAATGATAATAAGTACAAATCTATTTCATTTACTAAAAAAGATTTTGATGTATACCAATTCTTAATGACAAAAATAAATGCCAGTAACTATATTATTTCCCTCATAAGAAAAGATATGGAAAATAAAGTTGATATAGACCTAAAAGAAATGGTTAAAGAATTAATAAGGGAAGAATTAAATAAAGGGCAAAAAAATAACTCCAATATTGAAGTTATTGGAGATAATGTTGTTAGTTCAATAAACGACTTACTTGGGTTTTAAGGTATATATAAAATGGGCGGACATAGACCAATCAGCTCTTAGTGGCTACATCGCGTTGCACTGCGATTTCGCTTCACTAATAGCTTATGATTTGACACATACCTTTTGTGCATGTCCTTGAGGTTTTATCCATTATTTTAAATATTTATTTTTATAAACAGAATACTTTTACTACTTCACAACCAATATATACAGCCAAAGCAATTAAAACTGTCATATGAATCATTCCTTTCAATTTTAAGTTCTATCAATAGTTTACCCACCAAATTCAATTTTATTCGGAGGTTAATTATGTCAAATTCAGCTTGCATTGATTTAAGGATAGGAAAAATATGGGAAAATTTTAAAAATTCAGTTGTTAAACAACCAATTTCAACATCTGCATCCATAGGAATAGCTATTTTAATTGCTTGTGGTATAACAGAACTAACTCAATTAAATAATCCAGATGTAATATCTGTGGCAGCTAATTTATCAGGGTTTAATAAACAGTGTAATACAATTTTAGGAACAATTCAAGGTCTTTCAGTTGGAATTATTTCCATAAAAGCAGTAATTGATGTATTAGCCAGTATAAAGGATGCTGACACTCATAGTCTAGGTAAAAAAGTATTCTTTTATGTATTAGTTGTTGCAGCAATATTTGGAGTTCCAATTATGCTTCGTATGATAGCCGACATTTTTAGGGGGTTATAATATGTTAAATTTTGGAAATTTTATACCTACAATTTTAAACCAAAATTATGCTCCGTGGGTTGATCCAAAAAATGTGAAGGAGCTTCCAACATTTACTATATGGGATCAGTTGGGTCATGCTATACTTGGTTTTTTAAGTAATGCGTGGCAATGCACAGTTCAAAGTGCGTTTTGGGTTTCTTGTCTTGCTTGTGTAATATTATTAATTTATTACGCTTTTATGAAGGATAAGAGATGTGTCCAATGGGTTGGTTTTACTTCCTTAACCTATATGTTAATTGAAGTATTTAATTTTACTTTGAAAGCGTGATAATATGAAAGCTATGAAATTATCTAGTTATTTTGAATATGTTCGTCCAGAATATATATATCTGAAGCTAAAGCCAATGAAGTCAATTCGTAATTATAATAGTGATAAAATTGCAAAAGCAATGGCTATTATTTACAAAAATCTATTTCAAACAGTTAAATTTCATAATTGGAAACTATTTTTTGAAGCACCTATGAAAGTTTCTTACTATATATATATGGAGAAAAATGATGTTAGTTTTTATTTTATCATTCCGAAAGTCTATGAGGGATTACTCAGAGATAAAATTTTGGACAGTTGGAAGGGCATTACAATCGAAAAAGTTGATGAATTACCAAATTTTAGTATTAATGCGACAAGAAAAAAATGTGTGTATAGTAAAGAAGATGCTATGTCCCTTGCAACCGACAAGAGGTCAAATACACTTCTTGCAAGTATCTTAAACACTTTAAATATTATTGAAGAGGGAGAAAAGGTTGGTATATTCTACAACTTTATTCCAGTTAATCAACGTTATTGGAGAAAAGATTATGATGGTACTATTGTAAAATTAAATGAAAATCATCCAATCGATTTTGAAAAGATGTCTTTTTGGTATTGTGCAAAGATGATGGTTACATTTATAGTAGATATTAGTAATATAGTATTAGATACAGGATTTGCTCTAATAGGTCAAAATATGAAAAAGGAAACAAACATTTTTAGACTCACATCTGCTTTAGATGAAAAACCTTTATGTACTGCTACAAAACAAAAAAGAGAAAGTATTATAATTGATACACAAATTCTTGTATTATCAGAAAGTCCTAATAAATCAAGGCAAACAAATAATGCACTTTCAGCTTGTGAAGCATTTAAGAGTATAACCGCTGATAATGATTTAGAGGGAAAAAAATTAAAGAAAGGTGTTACTGATTTTACAAAATATAAAATAGATGGGGTGGAAAAACTAAGACTTTGCTGTGAAGAGGCAGGTAATTTATTGAGTTTGCCCGCCAGAGAACTCCTTGAAGAATATCATTTTATTTCTTCTACAAACACCATCGAAACTGAAGTACCAAAAGAATTACAAACAGGATATATTAGTTTAGGTAAAAGCATGTGTAAAGGAACTGAAACAGAAGCATTTTTGCGTGATAATTATGATCAAGGTAATTTCCCTCTTGTATTAATTGGTGAACAAGGAAGTGGAAAAACAACATTTATTAAGAATTATTGTAGATGTGCTGAAAAACGTAATGAAGGTATAATATTGATAGATTTTATCAAAGGATGTGAATTAGCTGATTCAGTTCGTAAAATTATGCCGTCAGATAAAATAATTGAAATAGACATTTCTCAAATAAAAGACGCTCAAGGAATTGGATATAATGAATTAAAACCAAATAAAAAACGTGGATTATTAGAAGTTGCAAATCTGAAAGCAATTTATATTTCAAGTTTAATAAATTCTATCAATGTTGATGGTGAACCTTTATCAACTCAAATGGATAGATATTTGTCAGCAGCTAGTAATATAACAATGTTGGATGCTAATGCCAGTCTAAGAGATGTAATAAGGTGTCTTGAACGTCCAGAAGTAAGACATAAATATATTGATGCAATTCCAAATGAATATAGGGAAATTTTAGAAGATGAAATAGCTGCTTTATTAGAACTTGATGAAAGATCAGGTAAAGGTGAAAATGCAGGTGAAGTTATTGGAACTAAATTCAGTAAAATTGAACACATTGAGCATAGAGTTAATTTGCTTAAAAAGGATTTAAAATTGAAGGTTATGTTTAATAAATCAACGGAGAATAATATTAATTTAGTCAAAGCAATGGAAGATGGGAAAATTGTATTATTTAAAATTCCACAGTCTGAATTTCCATCACCTTATGCTAAAAATATTTTGGTAACCTATCTACTTACGAAAATATGGAGCGTGGCTATCGCAAGAGGTGATATGCATGAACAACCAAAAAGAATGCATATAATTGTTGATGAAATCTTCCAAGCCCCAACTTCAATGAAATTATTAAATGAAGAACAGATACCACCTCAAACAAGAAAATTTGGTTGTAAATTTGTATTTAGTTGTCAATTTTTAAAGCAAATTGGAATTATAAATCCTATGTTAAAAGCCAGCGGTTCGTCATACATGTTGATGAAGGGAAGTTCAAGGACTTCATTTGATGAGTTCAAAGACGAGATTTATCCATATACATTAGAAGATATGCAAGTATTACCACAATACAGTAGCTTGAATTTGATTAATTACGAGGGAGGAATTGCTAAATTTATAACTAAATTACCTTATAAAAAGGATTAGTAAATAGTTTATTCTTAAATTTATTTTGAAAGAGGTTTTTGATTATGTTAACAGGAACTGCATTAATTATTTACAATTTACTTATTATCACAACAGAAGTAGTAACGTTAGGTTTTATATTTAAAAATTTAAAAAAGAGAAAATTATAAGATTTACAATTATTTAGCATCCATTCAAAAATCCAACAAAAAAAAGAAGGCATAAACACATGACAATAACAGATTTAATGTATTTAATTGCTCTTATAACAATTTTGATTGCTTCAGCAGGTCTTATTAGTTATTATATATCACAATTTAGAAACAAGCATATAAGGTTTAGAATTATATAACATTCAATCAATCCAAAATAAAAACACGAAAGAGGTTATAACCATGATAGGCATATCTACTTATATTATTGGAATTTGCACAATACATTTTACAGCCGAAGCCATAAGAAAAATTAAGAGAAACAAGAAATTAATGGATAAGGAAGATAGGATCAGAACTTACAGAAATAGAAAGTTTGTTCAGATAAATAATTAGAGATAGATTAGACAATACAATTTAAAAGCGAAAACAATAAAGTTCGATACATTTTAACTATGTATCGTTCTTTTTAATATATAGAAATATTTACATAGATTTTGTGGGACAAGCATTGTGTGGACAAGTTTAAAAAATTTAAGGAGGAAAAAAGTGGAACAAATAAAATTGACAATAGATTATGCAGTTTTAGAAAAGTATAATAAATACTATTTTAAGAAAAATCCAAGACGTAAAAAAATACCTATTGAAACACCTACCCATCCAAGCATTAACAAATGGATGATAATGAAAAGACCTATGATGAATGGGTTAAAACAGACATGGAAAGAGTTTATAGTATGGTTTGTAGAAGATTGTGGTTTAAGCAATAAAAAGATAGACAAGTGTGAAATGACTTTTATATCTTACTTCAAAACCAAAATTCGTAAGGACTGTGACAATACAGTTCCTAAATTCATTCTTGACGGAATGTCTGAAAGCGGATTAGTAATAGATGATGATTCTTTACATATTGAAAGTTTAACACTCAAATGTGGTTATGACAAGAAACATGTAAGAACAGATATTTATATCGATATAAAGTAGTGTAGAAACAAGTATAAAATATAATACAAATAAAATAAAAGAAAGAGGAACACACAATATGAAACAAACCATAAAGAAACTAACTCCAGCAACAATAAAAAAAGCATACGCAAAAACATTTACACAAACTCAAATCACTGTAGATGTGAATGGTGAAAATTATGTAGTGAATATTTCAACAGTATTTAAAGCCACAGCCATGCAAGAACTTATAAATGAGTTGACAGATAAAATGCAATATTTAGTTGACTACAAAGATTTATTAAGTGTGCCAAACCTATATTTGCTTCTTTGTATAAAATACTTCTCGGATATAAATGTAGAAACAAAAAGTTTTGAAGAAGATATTGCACTATTCACAATGCTGTTTGATTTAGGTATTGCAGAAAAGATTCTCAAAGCATTTGATCCTGCACAGTTAGAGAGAATAAATGAGTTCATGGCAAGAGCTAAGTCTAATATGGACGAGATGCAGAAAAATCCAGAAGCAGTAAAGCAATATGCAAATTTGATTGCAGAAATTGAAAACAAAATAGGTAATAAGGGATTGGAAGTTGTTGAAGATATTGTAAGTGAAGATACTGAAATTGATGGTGAAGATGAAGAAGAAGGATAATGTGAAACGGTAGATTTTAATATTTAATGTGCCAACCATGCATACTTCGTGCGTGATATGTGCATCAAAGTAATAAAAATGTGATAAAACAACACAAAGTAGATTGATATATGTGAAAGGGTGTGAAATTTTTGGACTTCAATAACCTCAATGATCTCAATAAATACATTAATAAAATCCTCTTAGAAGTGATGAAAGTGGTTGGCAAAAAAGCAATGAATCACTTAAAATCCAATATTCAAAAGTATATTTATGATTATGGCGATGGGCAAAGAACTAACTATCTGGACGGTTCTGGGAGTCCATCTAAAGAGTTTTTAAACACACCTACTAATATTGTATCAGCAAATGGCAATGAGGTTACAGCGGAGATATTTAGTGATACTGATAGAATGAGTTTTAATGCTGATAAGTATATGCATGGTAGTAATAATTGGATTGTGAATGATGTTAGACAATGGCTTCCAGAGATTCTGAATGAAAACCTAAGTGGAAATTTGTTTGGTGGTAATGGTAATGCATGGTATCAGAATAGAGAGCCTTACTTTGATATTACAGTAAAAGAATTGATTGATGATGGGTTAGCACTTAAATGGATAAAGGAAGAATTGAGAAATAGAGGATTAGATATAGTTTAGATGTAAACAAAAGTAATATAAAAGTAATTATCACATCACAAAGGATAATACAAAATAAGGGGTGACGGAATGGCAAAAGTAGCAGACAAAATTCCTGCTGTAAAAATAGAACAATGGGAATTATTTAATAAATTTAACAAGGACACAACAGAAGAATTTCTATTAGAATCAACTCAATTAAGTAATAAAACTTTAGAAGGTTATAAATCAGCACTTGGAATATTTTTTTATTGGGTATATGAAAATCTTAATAATATATCCTTGTTAGAAATTAAAGGCAGAGATTTTTTAAAGTTTCAGAATTGGCTTACAAGGCGTGGAATGTCACCATCAGGAGTAAGATTTAAAAGAGCAGCAATTAGTTCTTTGAATGGATATATAATTTTATATTATGAAGATTTATACCCTACTTTTAAAAACTTTATTACGAAAAAGATTTCTGCTCCACCTCCTGCTTTTGTTCATGAAAAACAACCTATGGACAAAGATGAATGGGAATTAGTCATTAAAACTCTAACAGAACGTAAAGAATGGCAAAAATTAGCTTATCTCCATTTTACATATTCTTCTGGATGTAGGCGTGAAGAATCAAGACAATTATGGAAAGAAGATGTAAATAGTGTATTGATAACAAAGGTCAAAGATGGGAAAGACGTTCTATATTATCAAACACATGACACACGTTGTAAAGGTTCTGGAAAGGCTGGGAAGGTCAGGAAACTACAATTCAGCACAGAAGCTATGGATGCTATGAAGAAATGGTTAGAAGTTCGTGGAGAAGATGATTGTCCATTTATGTTTGTAGCTAAGTACGCAGGTAAAATAAATCAAGTTAGTGAGAATGTATTTAATAATTGGATGGGTGAAGTTGAAGAACTCATAGGGCGAAGAGTACATCCACATCAGATAAGAGAAAAAAGAGCAACTGACATGGTTGTAGTAGAAGGCAAAAATATAAAATCTGCTCAAAAATTACTTGGACATAATAGTTCTGAAACTACACAAATATATGTCATAAGAAATACGGATGATGATATAGATGATGCTTTTTCATAAATTCTAATTATCTGCATAAATCTCTTAATTTGTGAAAATAATTCACAACCCAATGTTGTAATTTTTATGTTACAATTAGAATGTAGAAAAAGTTCAAATTTAGTGCAAGATATTTTGATAGATTTATGGTATAATATTTTCACCGTCAAAAATCTATATTTATTCTTAGCTTTTTCCTATACAAAGCTATACAAAGCTATACAAAGCTATACAATATATTTGTTTATTTTTAACAATCTTTTTGTAAGTGTGTTGTATTGAGTTATGTTTGATGTTATTATAATATCCAGACAATTATGTCAAGGTATAAAAATTAAGGTTTGACTGTATTTTAATCAATTGCGTAATTGGTTTTATGGACAAGCTTGTTAGTCTAAAAGGAAGTTTATTTTCTTAAATTGTGTATATCTCATTTCAAACGTCCATAATCTTTACAAAGTATTATTGGATTTGGAGTGAGATAATATGTGTAAGAAGAAAAAATTGAGGTTAAATAAGGAGGATTTGAGAATGAATACTTTACTAGAAATTAGAGAACACAATAAAAGAACAGAAAGATATTCATGCAATTACGACATATCTCAAATTCCAAAAGAATTGGTTGATTCACAAAGAAAATTTTTCAAAAAATTTATTAAACCTCAATCGCAAAAAATAATTTCAAAACATTTAGATGACAAATAATAACAATAGGTCGGTGAAATAATTGGGTTATAAAAAAGGACAGCTACTCACTTATGATTTTCCAAAGAGAAAAACAGCGATTATAAAAGATTCAAAAGTTTTATGTGAATTTCATAGAGTGGTTGTTTTACATCAGAGACCGACTCCTTATGATGTAGTATTAGTTGCCCCAATTACAAAGGCAAGTTCGTTGTCTACTAAAGGAAGTATTCCACCAAATTATGTTTCATTAAAAAAAGATGACTATCCGATGTTTCTTGATGTTGATAGTTATATTAATCTTGATATGATTATACCAGTTGATTTAAATGAACTACAAGATTTTTATAAAGGCACATCTAAAATTAAAATAAATGCAACTCTTAATGATTTGGATTTAATCGAATTAGATTATAAAATTGTAATTACCTATGAGTTGGACAAACTTATTAAAAAGGAAGTTTCCGAATCCTTAGAGTATGAATTTTTAAATGTAATTACATTTATTGATAAAAATATTAAAGAAAAAATTAGAAAAATAGTTTCTAAAGTAAACGATTATGGATTGCTTAACGAAATATTTGATGTATTAGACACTTTGATTAATGAAATCAAGGAAAATTACATAAAACCTAATAAATAAAAATTACATATTATAACCAAATACACCTCTGATTAATTTCAGGGGTGTTTTATTTTATACCTCACATTCAATATTTTCACATAAAAGTATTGCTGTACTTGACAAAAGGTCAATAATATTATATACTTAACTACTAAGGTATTAAATATGATATTGGAGATGAAATTATGCAAATTAAATTGACTAATAAAATTGCAGATAGAATTGAAGAATATCAAGCAAATACAGGCACTACAAAAATTTGGATATGCAAACAACTTGGAATAACCAAGCAAAGATTACATTCGATATGCAAAGCTGATAATATAATGTTAGATTTAGCTTTTAAAATTGCATATTTCTTAAAAACTGATATTGAGTCATTGTTTGAATGTGAAGTCATAGATAATAGGTAATTAGAATTATTTACCTATTAGTAAATAAAAGTGTTGACTTTTAAGTAAATATCCTTTATAATGTAAAAGAGGTAAAGATTACCAAATTTATTTTATAAAGGATGTTTTAAATTATGACGGAAAAATACAGGATGTTAAAAGAGATACTAGGCAGCAAACAAGGGGAATACATATTTGTAGAGATGTTTAGCACAGTGAGTCTACCATTACATATTGACCATTTCGAGATTCTGGAGAATGATACTTCTTTTGCTCTTGGTGATAGTGAAGCAGAAAATTCCCTGCTGATTATTAATAAGTGCGATATTGTTGATATTGAGATTGTGGAAGATGATTGCATTTGGATATATACTCGAAGTGCTGGGAATAGTACTGATGGATTTAGTGATGGGTATAAGGCTGATTTGCAGATATGGTTGGGCTGTTAGATAATTGGTTGATAGGGTGTGCTATGCAGAAGTATAGTGCGCTCTTTTGATAGTGGGGATAGATTAAGTTTAGCTGACTTGATTGATAAGTAGTGAATTTCTCTCATTCACTATTTTCCTGCTTATATATATTTTTTGAGAGCAAACAGATAAAATAAAATTAAAGGAATGAGAGATGAAAAGATATGGAAGAAATTAAAAGTAGAATCTGTAAAGATTGTGGCGAGGAAAAGCCGATTAGTGAATTTAATAAAGCAAAAAGTCATGGAGCATATTCTTATTTAAGATGTAAAGTTTGTGATTATCTCAAACGTAATAAACCATTGATAATTAATAATTGGACTATTTTTGAATATAGAATTATTTTAGATAAATTATTAAATAAAAAAGTAAAAACATTAAATGAAATTAAAAAATTATTAGATAATAAAACTTTAGATAATTTATGTAGATTATTAAAAGATAATTTAAAAATTGGTGGTAAAATTCCTATAAAAATTGAGAAAATCTGTTCAGAATGTGGAAATATTTTTTATGTTAAATTATATCAATATTTCACAAATGGAAATAATTTTTGTAGTCACAAATGTAATGGAACTTATAATGGAAAAATTAAAACCCAAAATAAAAAGGAATTTGAGAAAATTTGTCAGTATTGCGGTAAAATTTTTTATGTTAGTTTAAGTAGGGTTAATAAAGGTAAAGATAAATTTTGTTCAGCAAAATGTAGTCAATTATCACAGAAAAGAGAAATTAAATATAATTGTGATTTATGTGGTAAAGAATTTATTACAAATCCATCAAAGATTAAACAAACGAAAAATCATTTTTGCAGTGTTAAATGTGCAGATACATTTAGAAGCGAACAAGCACATGAGATCAGAAAATGTGAAATATGTGGCAAAGAATTTGAATGTTTAAAATCTTGTACTCAAAAAATGTGTTCAATTCAATGTCAAGGTAAGTGGCAATCTCAAAATTTAATAGGTGAAAATGCTAATGGATATAATAAAAATATATCCATAGAACAAAGAACTTTAATATGTATATGTTGTGGTAAAGAATTTTTAGTCAATCCATTTAAAATTGAAAGTGCAAAATGTTGTTCAAATGAGTGTAGACAAAAATGGTATGCAGAAGTTATATCACAAACAGATGAATGGAGAAAGACTGCTCAAATAAGAGCAGTAAATATGTTAGAAAATGGAACGTTTGGCAGAACTGATACAGAAGCACAAAGAGAATTAAATAGCATACTTGATAAAATAAATGTAAAATATATAAATGAAAAGGCATTTAATTATTGTGCTGTTGATAATTATTTACCTGAACATAATTTAATTGTGGAGTGTCAGGGAACATATTGGCACACAGATAATAGATTTTATTCAACTATAAACTATTCAATGCAAGTTAATAGGATTAGAATGGATAAAATAAAACATATCAACATTAAGAAAGATCATAATATAGAAATCTTATATTTATGGGAATATGATATATTAAATAATCCAGAACTTTGTAGTCAATTAGTTTTAGAATATATTTTAAATAAAGGTATTCTAAAAAATTATCATTCTTTTAATTATACATATACTAATAGTCTTATATCAAACGAAAATTTAATAAAACCATATATGGAATGGGATATTGAAGATTTAAAAATAATTATTAATACTACCGTTAAAGAAAAAATGAGTAGAAAACAATTGGATAAATGGATAACTTTTAATTGTGAGTGTTGTGGTAATGAGAAAGAAGAATTAATATCTCACTATAATCGACATGAACATCATTATTGTAGCATAAAATGTTCTGCAATTATGCAAAATAAAAAAGTATTAACTAATTGCGATTGTTGTAATAGTGAAGTTGAAATAATTCCTAGTAAATTAAAAAGGGACAATTGGGTATTTTGCAGTCAAGAATGTAGACTTAAATATCGAAAGGAATTTGGATTTAAGAAAGTAGATGTTAAAAAGACCGCCTGTTAATTTAAGCGGTCTTTACTATTATTTAATTTAATATTAATGCCATTCTGTTTTATCTTTAGTATAATTGATTGTAAAATTCTTATTTAATGTTAAAGAAATATAAAGTCCATTCTTTTCCCAAAGAGATTGAATAGTATAATCACCAGTTGATATTGCAGTATTTTCCATCAATGAATCATTTTTATATTTATCATTAACCCATTTATCTGTCGAAGATTGTGGATTACCATAGATTTTAGATATTTCAGTTTTGATTGAATTATAGGTTGAAATATAGGTTTTATTTTTGTCAGTTGTACCAGTATAATATTCAATAACATATTGCAATAATATTAATTTATTATCATCTGACATTCCGTAATAAGGGGTATATTCCATATTCCCATTATAATTAGCTGAATCGTAATATATTGTAGTTTTAAATGAGTATGGTTCTTTAGAATAATGGCTTCTAATATCTCCCTCTTTCATTCCAAATATTAACCAGTTGGGAATTGTAAAGGGAAATGATTGATTTTCGGATAAAGATGATGTGGATGAAGATAATAATGTATTTACTGGCATTTGTTTAGTGCATGAATTAAACATTGATATCACCACTATAAAGCATAAAACAATTAGAACTGTTTTTAAACTAATTTTTCTTTTAATAATAATCACTCTCCATAAAATATTATAAACATAATTTGGCAAAAAGTCAAGACATAAACAAAATCATAATAACAATAAAATATAATAAATCTTAATATTATTATATGCATAAGAGAATAGAAATATCCTCTTATTTCTATACCCAAATTCAAAATCCTAAACGAAAGGACTGATAAAATAAATGGCAGGTAATCTTAGTATGCTACTTAAAGCTGGATTAGATACTGTTGGAAGTAAAAGTCAAATAGATGAGCAGATTAAAATTCTTTCAAGTAAACTTAGTCATCTTAATCTTAAAATTGATATTGATCCAAAAGTTTTAAAAGAATTAACTAATTTTTCAGAAGCAATTGATAAAATGAATAATATGTTAATTCAGCAAAATGAAACAATTAGAAAAAATATTACAGTTACAAAAGAATTAGATGGAAGTATCAAAACGGTTGTTGAAGATATCAGACGGAATGGTGAAGTAGTAGTTACTGATACTACAAAAACTGATAAAAATACTCAAGCCAAACAAAGACAAATTGCTGTAAATAAAGAACTTGCATTACAACAAATGACTCTAATTAAAGAAAATATAAAATCAACTAATGGCGTGATTGGTAGTCAAACTAATACTTATCAAGATGATTTTGTAACTAAAGCAGTTACTACTATTCCAAATGGATTAACGACAGATAACACGACTAATAATATTGGCGCAAGAGCCAATGCAGGGATTAAAGCAGAACAGCAGATTCAAAATGCACAACAAAAAACTTATGATGAGTATATCAAAGATGAAAAATCTAAAACAGCATATTTAGAAAAATATGAACTTGTTGTAGATAGAATGTATAACAGACAAATACAACAACAACAAGAATCTTACCAAAAATGGATGCAAGACGAAAATAAAATAATATCAGCTATAAATAAACAAGATATGTTACAAAACGAAATGTGGTTAAAATATAAAGCTCAAATGAATAGCGTATCCAACCCTAATTCCAGTGGATATATGGGAAATAGCAGTTCAATTTACTCACAAAGAAGTATTTTAGATGCAACTAATGCTAATTTTTCTACTTTAAATTCTTCTGCTAGAGAAAGTGCATCTGTTTTTGAAAATTTATTTAATAGAACTAGTGTAGCAACACAGGGACTATCAGCTATTGAAAATCAAACAAGAACTTTAAATCCTATGATTGAAAATACAACTGCTGGTACAGCAAGAATGGGACAATCATGGTTTGATGCAGGAAAAAAAATGCTTCAGTGGGCGGTTATAGGCGGTATTTTGTTCGGCACAATTCGACAAATTTCTCAAGCATTTAGTTTTGTTGCTGATCTTGATAAATCCATGACTAATATACAAATGATCACAGGCAAATCAAGAGATGAAGTTGTATCACTAACAAAAGAATATTCAAATTTAGCAAGTCAATTACATGAAACAACTTCTGCAATAATGACTGCATCTGAAGAATTTTTAAGAGCTGGAAATAATTCAAAAGATACAACATCATTATTACAAGCAAGTACAGTAATGAGTAAAATTGCTGGACAATCCCAACAAGATTCTGCACAATCACTTATAGCTATTATGAATGCCTTTCATATGAATGCAAATGAAATGATGGGTGTCGTTGATAAAATGGTTGCAGTGGATAATACAAGTGCTACTAGCACTTCTGAACTAAGTAAGGCATTAAATAAGACATCTTCATCTGCCCAAGCTGCTGGCGTTAATCTATCACAATTAATTTCATATATAGGAACAATAAGTTCTATAACTCGTCAAAATCCAGAAAGTATAGGTACTTCCCTTAATGTTGGGGGCTTAATAGCATAATAAATAATCTATTAAGAAAATTCTCTTTAATTGACTTGGAAACTCTGAGAAGGGTGACAGGGGGCAAGTTTAAATACAGCCTGAACGACTAAACAAGAGAATGTCATTTATAATGATAATATGATAGTCTGCACTCTCCTATAATTATTTTTAGCAAGGGAGAGAGTTAGAGTCGAAGAACTCTGACCGCCTATATTTATATAGGTCACAAAAAGTAACAGATTGGTAACTCTATATTTTCGAGATATGAAAACGTAAAAGCTGGCGCACAAAATGATGCCAATGGTGAATCAGTTAATAATGTAGAAAAGGTATTAAACAATCTTGTAGATAAAAATGGAAATAGTGCTGCTATTGCTATTCGTTCTACATCTGGAGAATTTAAAAACTTCAATATTGTATTAAATAAATTAGCAGGAAGTTGGAAAAATCTCGATCAAGTACAACAAAATGCAGCGATAACAGCAATTGGAGGTACACGCCAGCGCAATCAGCTACTCGCATTATTAAATAATATGAATGTTGCCCTTCAACAACAAGAAACACAAGCAACTTCTGCTGGAAATGCTATGCGGAGATACGGCACTTATGGAACATCAATAGAAGCGAAAATGAATGATGTAAAAAATGCTGCACAACAAATGTGGATGAAATTGATAGATTCAAATGCTATGAAAGGTCTATTAGATTTAGCATCAGGATTTTTAAAATTATCAGGAAGTGCAACTGGAGTTAGATTGATTATTTCTGCCTTATCAGGAGTTATATCAGGATTATTAACAACAGCAATTTTATCAGTTGCAATGGCATTACCAAAGATGATTATTGGAATTATAGAAGCAACTAGCGCACTTAGTACAATGAATATTGTAATGGGTGGACTACCTATAGTTATAGGATTAATTGTTACTGGACTAAGTATAGCAACTAATGGTTTTGGAATGTTAAATGATAAAACAGGAACTTATCAAAAAACAGTTGATGATCTAATTGCTAAAGAAAAGGCTCTTACAGATGAATACAAACAAAATGCTGATGCAATAGACAAACAAAAAACATCATCTATGGGAGAAACAGAAGTATCTAAAAGTTTAATTGAAAATATATTTAAACTTTCAACTGAAATGGATAAAAGTAATACTAAAAGGACACAAATGTTAACATTAGTTGGTGAATTAAATAAATTAATGCCCAACTTAAATCTACAATATGATACAGAAACTGGAAAACTTAGTAAAAATAGAGAAGAAATTTATAAAAATATTACGGCACTTGAACAATATTATATTACTAAGGCTTCTGGTGATAAAGCAGCTACGGCTGGAGGAACTATTTTAGATCAAAGTCAAATTATAGATGATACAACTTCTAAGATAACTGAAACGCAGAAACAATTAGATGCACAAAAGGCAAAAATGGCATCATATGTAAAATCAAATCCTGCTGGAGCAAGTGGTGATGCTTTTTTAGATATGAACAACGAAGCTTCTAAAATTGATCGGAATCTTCAAAAATTGATAAATAGCAGGAAATTAGCAACAGAAACAATGGGCAAAGCAAAAGCAGATATTGGAGATTTTCAAAAAAGATTATTATCAGACCCAACTTCCGTAATAGACCCAAATGCAAAAACTGGAGATTATGATAGTGGTGCTACTACTGACTTTATTCCTGATGGTGGTACAACTTCTTCCAACCCTGCCCTAGATGCCCTCCTTGCTCAAATAGAACATCTCAAAAAAATTGGACAACTCACTACACAACAAGAACTTGACCGCATAAGAAATGGTAAAGCTAATTTTATATCTGAAAAAGAACAATGGGATTATGAAGAACGCATATATAGTCTACGTAAACAAATAGATACTGACACACGCACAGCAGCCGACCAAGCAGAATCACATCTAGTAGCAATGCAAGAGCAAACAGCAGAGTCTATCCAACAACAAATAGAATATTATACCAAAGAATTATCAGGTAATCTACTCCTTGCAGAACGTCAATCCATAGAGGAAAAAATCTATACCCTCAAAAAACAACAAACTGACGAGATTCAAGCACAATACAATCAATCTAAATCTTTACTTGCCCTTGAACAAGACCTCGTAAATGCACAATCCACAAAATCAGGTCTATCATATGAGCATGGTAAATGGGTTCAAGTAGCAGATCAAAAGAAAATACAATCGGCTCAAACTGGTATAGGTGATTGGATTTTAAACAACCCTACCTATGACTTAAATAATATGCCAAGTATGAACACACTATCCCCTGCTATGACTAATAATCAATCAACAGTTACAAATAATAAAGGTCAAACTTTTGTAATTAATATTGGCAAAATGATTAGCGATAATCCAACAGGATGGATGCAACAACTTCAACAAATAGCACAAACGAGTGGTAGTTAATTCTATCACTCGTTCCCTATTTTCCCATTATAAATTAAAGAGGTGAACAAAAATAAATGGCTTCAATTTACACTCCAGTATATATCAGTCTTGAAAATCAAGCAATTGATACAACTCTATCTACAAATAAAGTAACTGCAACAATTCGTGGAACTGCAATTTCCTATAAATATCAAATCTATGATAACTCAAACAATAATTTAATGTATGATTCTGGTAAACAAACTTTATCCCCTGCACTATCAAATGGTGCAATTCTAACTTTTACATTGCCTTATAATGTTACTACTACTATGGTGAACGGACAAGACTATAAATTATTCTTAAATGTCTATTCCAATAATAGTATTGCAACAGGCACAGCAACAGCAATTAATACGGTTACACCAGATAATATAACCCTTGCAGTAAATACAAAGCCAGATAATTTTTATGTTGGATATTGGATTGAATATGGCACTGCCCCAGTTCGTACACGCAGAATTGTAGAATATAAAGCATCGACTAGAATAGCATATTTAGATTCA
>Ga0209125_1000832_pt1 | contig 34775 bp, 26 predicted proteins | sample BarGraIncub1131A_FD_184503 | JGI IMG/M metagenome (GOLD analysis project Ga0209125, IMG submission 184503) | Arctic peat soil microbial communities from Barrow, Alaska - Barrow Graham LP Incubations 11-31A (SPAdes) (version 2) | ecosystem: Environmental > Terrestrial > Soil > Wetlands > Peat... | reverse complement strand
TTTGTTAATTATCTCTGACCTTCGGACAATATCCTTCAAATTAAATAAATCTAATTGACGGTTTGATTCTACCCTGTAAAATCTTGTTTCTTGTACTACTATTCAATATCTTCAAAGAACGCTTTGTTTGCTTCGTTAAGCAACCTTTTGCGAAAAAATAACCGAGGACTTCTCAGGCTCGGCTTTCTATTTTGCGAAAGGGTTACAAAGATACTGCTAAAAACTAAACCTCCAAACGTTTCGTTGATTTTTTTCTCAGAAAAATCAGGAGTATTTTGTTGCAGTATTTGTGTTGGTGCTTCTCTCTTAAAGCGGGTGCAAAAGTAGGAGGATTTCCAATACAAACCAAATAAGATAGGCATAAAAATATGCTGAAAAACATATTTTTTCTCAAATAGCTATAAATCAGGCTGAATTTATACAATAACAAATCATTAAGTCGGGTAGAAACACACAAAATGGGGAATACGCGACCGGATTTCAGCCCTGTAAAAGAGTGGGCAATTCAAACAAAGTAGCTATCTCCATATAAGGTGTGGCAGGCTTTGTTGTTTTCTCATATTGCCATTCCATGTGAAAAGGAACGTGAACGGCTTTGCCACCTATGGACAGCACTGGAAGGATGTCGGATTTGAGTGAATTGCCGACCATAAGGAATTCATGCGGTTTGATGTTCATGAATTCGATCAGTTGCTTGTAATTTGCCTCATGCTTTTCGGTTACCACTTCCACATGCTGGAAATAAGGTAGCAGGCCGGATTTTGCCAGCTTGCGTTCCTGGTCGAGCAAGTCGCCTTTGGTCACGACTACAAGACGGTATGTTGAGGAAAGCTCGGGCAAAATGTCGGGGATGCCTGGAAAAAGTTCGATGGGTTTATCGAGAATGGACTTGCCTGCTTCGAGAAGTTCAGCCAGGATGGAGGCTGAAACCTGTGCCTGACTTACACGGATAGCGGTTTCGATCAGGGAAAGGGTAAAGGCCATGGCGCCGTAACCGTACCATTCCATATTGCTCATTTCGGTCTGGTAGAGTTCCTTTGCAAGCGCTTCTCTAGGCTGAAACCTACCAAGCAAATCACAGAATCTCCCCTCCACTTCCTGAAAAAAACAGGCGTTGGACCAGAGCGTGTCGTCTGCGTCAAAACCGATGACTTTGATGGCTTTCATGAATTCAACGTATTGGTAGCTTCAAAGATAGGGATTTTGGCAGGTTTGAGCGTACCGGGTGTTTCTTTTTAGGACAGAAAAAAGTATATTTGCTCTGATATTGATTGGCCTCAATTAAACTATGGAATAACTATGAACTTACTCGAAATGACTAGAAAAAAAGAGCGTTACAAAATACAAGTCGTATATGCCGGTAAATCCTTGGAACTCACGGAAGAGGAGTTGAGTGAATTACCTTATATTCCGGTGAGCGGTTTGAATCTGTATTCGACCAACGATTTGAAAAAAGTGCTGACGACTGTCAAAGAAGACTATTTCGTGCTTTTTACCAAGCCTGAAATGCCTGTTTTGGGGGATGCCGCGCTGGAGCGACTGACGCAGGTGGCTGAGGATTCGGGTGCTGGAATGGTGTTTTCGAATTATCAGGAAATCATCGGTGGTGTGAGGAAGAACCACCCGGTGAACGATTATCAGGTTGGCAGCGTTCGGGACGACTTCGATTTCGGGCCTTTGCTTTTGATACGGACAGCGGCTGCCAAAGAGGCTTTGAGCATTAAGGATCAAGCGTATGACTATGCTGGGTTGTATGACCTTCGGCTAAAGATTTCTGCAAAATATCCGATTGTGCATCTGGAAGAGCATTTATATACGATTGAAGATACGGATTTGAGGGATTCGGATGAAAAGATGTTTGCATACGTGGACCCAAAGAACAGGGCGGTACAGGTGGAAATGGAACAAGCTTGCACAGCGCATTTGAAAAGTATTGGTGCCTGGTTGCCGCCCATATTTGAAACGGTGGACCTAAAAAAAGGGAAGTTTCCGGTGGAGGCTTCGGTCATTATTCCGGTCAGGAATAGGATCAAGACCATTTCGGATGCCATTCGTTCGGTATTGGAGCAAGTGACGGACTTCAAATTCAACCTGATTATCGTGGACAACCATTCCACGGATGGGACGACGGAAGCTATTTCAAAATTCGCCGCCAAAGATAGTCGAATCATTCTTGAAAAGCCTGAACGCCAGGATTTGGGCATCGGCGGTTGCTGGAATGTGGGTGTTCAACATCCGGAGTGCGGAAGGTTTGCCATTCAATTGGACAGTGATGATGTGTATAGTGGTCCGGATACGATCAGCAAAATCGTGGCAGCCTTTTACGAACAGGATTGTGCCATGCTGGTGGGAACGTATCGGATGTGTAATGTGAAACTGGAAACGATTCCGCCAGGCATCATTGACCATAAAGAATGGACGGATGAAAACGGCAGGAACAATGCTTTGCGAATCAACGGTTTGGGTGCTCCGCGGGCGTTCTTCACTCCTGCTTTGCGCATCATCAAGGTGCCGAACACCAGTTACGGAGAGGATTATGCGTTGGGGCTTCAGTTTTCCAGAAGATGGCGAATCGGTCGGATTTATGACGTACTGTATCTTTGCCGTCGTTGGGAGGACAATTCGGATGCGGCCATCGATATTGTACGACTGAATGCGAACAATGCTTACAAGGACAAATTGAGAAGCATCGAAATTGCTGCGAGACTAAAACAAAACGGTTGATGTGGTAGAACAAATTCTGATGAAAAGACTGTGAGCAAGCACCAACAATTATTTGAAGAGCAGATGAGGGATTGGGTATTGGCAGCCGATAACTACCAGGCCCTGAACCAGGCACTTACAAAAGACTTTTTTTTGGACGGTCAACTGATACGGTTGCAATGCAATCCGAAGCGGTTGGTTTCCTCGGCAGCCAATATTTCGGCTGCGGTTATTCAGGAACGGCCATGTTTCTTGTGTTCAACGAACAGACCTGCTGCCCAAAAGGGAGTGGCGTTCGAGGATTTCACCATTTTGGTTAATCCGTTTCCTGTTTTTCTGAGGCATTTTACAATAGTCAACGGGCATCAGCCGCAAACAATTCGGGGGCATTTCGGTGCTTTCCTTCGTCTGGCGAAGGAAATGGACGATTGCGTGGTATTTTACAACGGGCCTAAATGCGGGGCTTCGGCACCGGATCATTTGCATTTTCAGGCTGGCAACAAGGGTGTGATGCCTTTGGAAATGGAGATTGCGAACTGTCGGGAAAAGGCCAAACCTATTTTCTCGAAGGAAGGCGTGGATTTGCTTGAACTTCGCGGCATGCTGCGTGGCGGTTGGTTGTTGGAAAGCAGTGACGAAAAGGCTTTGACGGTGGTATTTGACAGACTGGCTGACGTAATGACTACTGGAAAAGAAGAACCCATGATGAATGTGCTGGGTTGGTTTACCGATGGTGTTTGGCAGTGCCTCGTTTTTCCTCGAAAAGCGCATCGACCCTCTTGCTATTTTAGAGAGGATACGGGCAAGATGCTCATCAGCCCTGCTTCGGTGGAAATGGGCGGGTTGGTCGTTGCGGCGCGCCTGGAGGATTTTGAACAGATGGCTGAAGGGGATTTGCGAACGATATTTGCGGAGGTTTCGATGTCGGAAGCTGCGGTTTCTGCTATTTCGGAACATTTTTTGGAGAACTGGAGTGAACCGATGCTTGAAGTGGGCATCGTTTCTGCAATGGAAATTCCGTTTACGTTTCCTGTACCGTTTCGTTTGGTGCAAACAGAGCAACTCTATGAGGGAACTTATAAAGCTTGCCTGAAAAACGGGCAGATGGAATTTGAAGGTAGCCTATTCGACAACCTTGAATTTGAATCGGTTCGGGCTGAGGGAGCTCGATTTGAACTGCCTGAGGTTATAATCGGCATCGGTTTTCATTGGGAACGTACCGAGAAGCAAGCTTTTGAAGGGCATCTGAAATTTCTGGTGGATGGCCCTAAACTAACAGCGGTGAATCGTGTTCCGCTTGAATTGTATCTGACCAGTGTCATTTCTTCGGAAATGAGTGCCAAGGCGTCGGGGGAACTCTTAAAGGCGCATGCTGTAATTTCGCGCAGCTGGTTGATGTCCCAGATTCGACAGAAAGGGAAAAACACCGGTAAGGTTTCAGAAATGGTTGAAACGGAAACGGAACGCATCAAGTGGTACGACCGGGAAGATCATACGTTGTACGATGTTTGTGCAGACGATCATTGTCAACGGTATCAGGGCATTACCAAAGCAAGCACAATCCTAGTGCGGGAAGCTATTCGGGCCACTCGTGGCCAAATGCTGATTTCTGAAGGTGAAATCTGCGACGCTCGCTTTTCGAAATGCTGCGGGGGTGTGATGGAGACGTTTGAGAATTGTTGGGAGATGGAACCGAAAAATTACTTGCAGGGGTTGGCGGATTGCGACCTGCAAACTGCTTTAAAAACACCATCAAGCGTTTTGAAGGTCAGAAAGTTTTCTGGTTTTGACGTGCCTGCGGACCGTTTGGTGAGTGGAAACCAAGATATTTCCTTTCCAGATTTAAGCGACGAAACCAATGCCAAGACATGGATTTTGGGTACGCCACCCGCTTTTTGCAATACCACCGACAAACGGATTTTAGAGCAAGTGCTTAACAATTACGATCAGGAGACTACGGATTTCTTCCGTTGGAAAGTACGCTATACGACTTTAGAAATCAGTCTGTTGGCATACGAACGTTCGGGTATCGATTTCGGTGAGATTCTGGATTTAATTCCTGTTGAACGCGGTGTTTCCGGTCGATTGATCAAGTTGCGTGTCGTGGGAAGTAAGCGAACCCTGATTCTGGGCAAGGAGTTGGAAATTCGTCGGACATTCTCTGCTTCACACCTGTACAGTTCAGCCTTTGTGATTGAAAAAACGGATGTCGGCTTTGAACTGATTGGTGCAGGATGGGGTCACGGAGTCGGGCTTTGTCAGATCGGAGCTGCCGTCATGGGAGAGCAAGGTTATGATTATCAGGCTATTTTGAGTCATTATTATCCAAACACGGAGCTTATTAACTACTATTTATGAAGACACGCTCGCCCTGGACTTGGGTTCCAACACTGTATTTTGCTGAAGGCATTCCGTATGTTTCGGTGATGACCATCGCCGTCATCATGTTCAAGCGGTTCGGCATGTCGAATGGAGATATTGCGCTATACAGCAGCTGGTTGTATTTGCCTTGGACGGTAAAGTTCCTATGGAGTCCGTTTGTGGACCTGTTCAAATCGAAGCGTTGGTGGATTGTGACGATGCAGCTTATCATCGGTGCGTGCATGGCGGGCATTGCTTTGTCACTACCCGGGCCGCATTGGTTCCAGTACAGTATGGGATTTTTCTGGCTTTTGGCGTTCAGCTCGGCAACGCACGACATAGCTGCGGATGGTTTTTACATGTTTGGACTGAATGATAAGGATCAGGCTTTTTTCGTAGGGATCCGAAATACATTCTACCGAATCGCCATGATTAGCGGACAAGGTCTGCTAGTGGTGTTGGCGGGGGAATTGGAAGAGTCATCCCTACCTTCATGGGCACAATCCATCGGTAACATTCCGTTTGCCTGGGCGACGACGTTCGGACTTATGGCGCTGATGTTCATAGGTTTCGGCCTGTACCATCGATTCATATTGCCTAAACCTCAGAAAGACATCTTGATAGCTCCTAGGAAACCCAAAGATATCTTCCGGGAATTCTGGTTGACATTTCTCACTTTCATTCAAAAGAAAAACAGCCTGCTAGCAGTAGCTTTTCTTTTGTTTTACCGGTTTTCGGAAGCTCAGTTGATAAAATTGTCTTCACCATTTCTATTAGACAGCCGGGAAGTTGGTGGTTTGGGTTTGAGCACGATAGCGGTTGGCACCATTTATGGCATCGTGGGGGTGATTGCGCTGATAGCCGGGGGAATTTTAGGGGGTATTCTTATTTCGAAAGATGGTTTGAAAAAATGGATTTGGCCGATGGTGCTGTGCATGACCATGCCCAATTTTACGTCCATTTATTTCGCATACGCGCAACCGGAAAGTCTCTGGCTAATCAACGCTGGTATCGCCTTTGAACAATTCGGCTATGGTTTTGGATTTACAGCTTATATGGTTTTTATGCTTCAATTTGCCAAGGGTATTCATCAGACAGCGCACTATGCCATTTGCACCGGGTTAATGGCATTCGGCATGATGCTTCCTGGTTTTAAAGCTGGAGCCATACAGGAGCAATTGGGCTATCAGCATTTCTTCATTTACGTGATGGTTTGCGCGATTGTTCCCATAATCCTAGTCAAATTCATCTATCCAAAATTGGAAGAAAAGCACGACCCTGACGGAGTTTGAGTTATCTTTGATGAAACGAACGTTTTGAGTAGCGAGTACAGAGGCGAAGCTTGCTTCGACTATGCCGAGTCACGAAAAACGACTGTTTAGAATAAACGAATCCTTTAAACTCTTGATTCATGGCATCGACAATTGATAGTAAAGCCGTTACGGTAGATACCAAAATGGTGGATTTGCTTCGAGGCAACCTCAACCTGTTGTTTGTTCTGAATCAATTTTCCATTCCCCTCGGTTTCGGCGAAAAAACCATCCGGGAGGTTTGTTTGAAACATCAGGTGGACAGTCAGAGTTTCCTTACGTTGCTTCAATTGCATGGGAATCCGGACAATCCGGACATGCAGCGGCTCATCAACTTGAAGCCTGAAATCATTCTGAGTTATCTTCGAAAGTCGCACAGTTATTTTGTCGGGTATCGGTTGCCAGCGATTCGGGAACAGTTTGCATCCGCTCTGCCTGAAGGCGGAACGCGGGAAACCATCCTGTCCTATTTTGAGGAATATGAAAGTGAAGTTCGGGAACACATGGGTTATGAAAACACTGTGTTCTATCCATACGTGCAGAAATTGATTGACCATACGGACAAACTCCCTTATTCCGTGAGGGAATACGAAGCCAGACACAACAATATTGAGGAGAAACTGGACGACCTGATCAACCTGATCATCAAGTATTTGCCCACCGAAGGTAACGCCTTGATGCTGACCGATGTGCTGGAAGACCTCCGTCAATGCAACAATGACCTGAATTTGCATACGTTTTTGGAAGACGAGGTTCTGGTACCCATTATCCGAAAGATGGAGAAGAAGCCGGATTCTGAGCTTGCAAAGCCTTCCAAGGTTCATGAAGATTTGAGCGAACGGGAAAAGGATATTGTTCGAAGTGTGGCCAAAGGACTCAGCAACAAGGAGATTGCTGACGAGCATTTTATTTCTATTCATACGGTGATTACTCATCGGCGCAACATCAGCAGGAAACTGGCGATACACAGTTCAGCAGGGTTGACGGTTTATGCGATTCTGAACAAGTTGGTGGATATTGAGGAGTTGAGGAGGTAATATGTAGCGATTCGGATAGCCTTTTCATCTGAATGACAAATACCTTTATCATGAAAAAGCTGAACATTTGCTTTGTTTCCATTTTCATCATTTCCATTCTGATGAGCTGTGACAGTCAGGTTTACGTCTGCCAGCCGGATCAAAAGGTCCTTTTTCAATGTGAGCGGATCAATTACGCCTGGGGCGATTTTCACAGGGGCTGGTTCATTGATTCGGAAGGAAATGTACGTGCTTATGTACAACCTGAGCACTGGGATTTCCCAAACGCTTCCGGTATGCTAAGCGACACAGCCATGCTTGCAAACCTTGTTCAGGCCGATTCCATTTGTCAGCAAATTGATGCAAAGGAGCTTTCGGACAAAGTCAGTCTTATTGAGCGGGCTTCGAAAGGTGTACTTTCAAAACCGTCGAATGAAATGGCCGATTTCGGAGCTATCGTTTACAATTGTTATACCTACGATCCGAAAACAAAGTCTTACCACTGTTTTTTGTTGGATCAATACGGTGACATCATGATCAGCAATAAATCCGCAGCTGCCAAGGAACTGTATCTTTGGTTGAAGGACTTCACGAATCAGGTTGCACCAAAGGATTAAATTCTTGATCGATAATCATTTGAGGAAGACCCTACCCTACATGCTGTTTTGCCGGTAACAGCCGTGCAGAGTGAGAATTCCATATGGTGGAGCCGTCCGGAGGAGGAACTGGTTTCCCTACTTGAGGTATTTGGCATCGGATTTGTACCGTTCAGCTCGCTTAGAAAAGGCTTTCTGACTTGAAATATGGACAAAAACACTACCTTTGTTACTACGGATTCCTGAAACTACGTTCCACGATTCAGACTTAAACTAATTAAACGTTATGTATAATTTTGATTTTTACAATCCGACACGGATATTTTTTGGAAAAGACAGGCTGGATGTCATTGACGGTCAGGTGCCTGCAAATGCGAAAGTGTTGATTACCTACGGTGGCGGAAGCGCTGTCAGGAGCGGCCTCATCGCGAAGGTAAAGGCTGTTTTGGGCAACCGGAAAGTTATTGAATTCGGCGGAATCGAACCGAATCCTCAGTATGTAACCCTGATGAAAGCGGTGGAAGTAGTTCGTAATGAGAAGATCGACTATGTGCTGGCCGTTGGTGGCGGTTCCGTAATCGACGGCACCAAGTTCATCACCTTGGCTGCCAATTACGATGGTGCGGGCAGTGATTTATTTAAATACGGCTTCGGGGGTGTACCCCGCGAGGTAGTGAGCAAGACTACGCCTTTCGGAGCAGTACTGACTTTGCCTGCCACCGGTTCTGAAATGAACGACGGAGCGGTGATCAGTTTTGAACACGGCAAATTCGCGGTGATGTGCGAATTGTCCTATCCGAAATTCTCCATACTGGATCCAGTTTTAACGTATACTCTTCCTAAAATACAGGTAGCCAATGGTATTGTTGACACGTTCATCCATACCATGGAGCAATACATGACTTTCCCAGTGGATGCCCGAATTCAGGATCGTTGGGCGGAAAGCATTCTTCTAACCTTAATTGAAATCGGAGCGACCACCTTGGCTGATCCCGAAAATTACGATGCTCGGGCCAATCTGGTGTGGAGTGCCACCATGGCATTGAACGGCATCATCGGTGTGGGAATACCGCAGGACTGGACCACTCACATGATCGGGCATGAACTAACTGCGAAGTTCGGTATCGACCATGGTCAGACGCTTGCCATCGTTTATCCGGCTGTGATGGATGTGATGCGTGTACAGAAACAAGCCAAACTGTTGCAATATGCAGAGCGTGTGTGGAACATTACCACGGGTTCAGCCGATGAAAAAATTGATTTGGCGATTGAAAAAACGGTCGGGTTCTTTGAAAGTTTGGGTATTAAGACGAAGCTTTCGCAGTATGGTGTGACCAAAGATCAAATCGGTGACATTGTTGAACAGTTGAAAACTCATGGAATGACCAAACTTGGTGAAACTCAGGAAATCACGTTGGAGGTTAGCCGGAAAATATTGGAAAAAGCATTTTGACCTATTCATTTTCCGCGCCAAAAAGGGTTAGATAGATTCTCTAAAAAAATTGAAAACCGGCTTCAGGATTTATCCAGGAGCCGGCGTTCTGTATAGAAGTTGATTGGAGACTTACTTCTCTTTTTCGATTACTTCCTCTACTTCTTTTGCCCCTTTGGCATAAAATTTTTCTTCATCTGGGGCTAACTCATGTAGTAAGCGCAGAAACTCTCCTGCATGCACACGTTCCTCATCTGCAATATCTGTGAGGACTTCTATAGCGAGTTTGTTATCGGTTGATTCAGCCAATTGCATATACATCTGTGTGGCTTCATACTCTGCAGCAACCATAAAACGGATTGCTCTTACGAGTTCCGTTTTGGTAAGCTTTCTTCCATTTGCTAATCCTGAAAAGGGTGATCCGAATTCTGCCATGATTTTTGATTTATTTGTAAATACTCTAGAATTAGTTCGTTGTTTCTTCAATCATATCACTTCTCCCAAATGCTTAAAATTGGATTTGATGATTTTAATTACCTCCTTTGTATGACCACTTAGCATCATTTTCCCCATATAAAAAGCAAAGCCTTTCATCTGGTCAAACTCAAGTTTAGGAGGCATGGCAAGTGCATTTGGATCTGTCTGAATGGTAATTAGTGCGGGTCCGTCCTGATGCAACGCTTTTTCTAATGCAAATCTGACATCTGCCGGATCATTAATGGTAACGCCATACATGCCCATAGCCTCCGCTAATTTTGTGAAATCAGGGTTCAGCATATCTGTTTCTACATCTGGAATTCCAGCTACTTCCATTTCAAGTTTCACCATTCCCAACGAACGGTTGTTAAATAGAACTATCTTAACCGGTAGATTGTATTGAACGATGGTCATTAAATCGCCCATCATCATGGATAAACCACCATCACCGCAAAAAGCAATCACTTGTTTGTCGGGGCAGGCAAGTGCAGCACCAATTGCTTGGGGCATGGCATTGGCCATGGAGCCATGATTGAATGAACCCAACATTTTTCGTTCGCCGGTGCCATCAATATAACGGGCAGCCCACACACAACACATCCCCGTATCTACGGTGAATATCGCATTTTTGTCTGCCACCTCATTTATTACTGAAGCAACAAATTCAGGATGAATGGCATTTGATTTTCCTGGATCATTTACATATGCCAATAAATTCTTTACAACTACTTTGTGAAAATCCAACTGACGATTAAGAAAAGTTGTATCCTTTTTCGATCTAAGTAGCGTTTGTAAAAGGGAAAGCGTTTCTTTAACATCCCCGCAAAGCCCTAAATGAAGTTTAGCCCTACGTCCCAAATTTTCGGGTTTTAGGTCTATTTGTACAATTTTATTGTGAACAGGCATAAAAGGTGTGTAGGGAAAATCTGTTCCCAATAATAAAAGCAATTCACATTCATGCATGCTCTGGTAGGCCGACGGAATTCCCAGCAATCCGGTAAGTCCAACTTCATACGGATTATCGTATTGAATCGCCATCTTGGCTTTGTACGTATAAGCTATTGGAGCTTTTAAAACCGAAGCCAATTCAATAATCTCATTGTGCGCATCGGCAGCACCCAAGCCACAAAAAATAGTGATTTTTTGGTGTGCGTTCAATAAATCTGCGAGTTGTAAGATTTCTTCATCCGAAGGTCTTATGGTAGGCTTGTTTCTGGAAAGCGTGGTGGTCGTTTCTGCCTCAACGGAAGGAAGATTGGTAATGTCGCCGGGTAATCCAAGAACTGCAACTCCTTTTCTATGAACAGCATGCTGAAGGGCGGTTTGCAACATGCGGGGAAATTGTTCGGTTGTAACGACCATCTGATTATAGCAACTGCAATCGTCAAACAATTTGAATATGTTCGTTTCCTGAAAATAATCGGTTCCAAATTCTTTGGTAGGAATGGTAGAGGCAATGGCTAAAACCGAAGCTGAGGAACGATGAGCGTCATACAATCCGTTGATAAGATGAACATGTCCTGGACCACTGCTGCCTGCGCAACACGCCAAGCCCTTTAGCTGAGCCTCTGCACCGGCTGCAAATGCGGCTGTTTCTTCGTTACGCACGTGAATCCATTTGATTCTGCCGTCGCGTTGAACTGCTTCATTTACATGATTAAGACTATCTCCTGTCACGGCATAAATTCGTTTAATGCCTGCCTCAACCAATGTTTCCACTAGTTGATCCGATACATTTTTACTCATAATATACTGTTGTACAAATTTGGAAACAAGTTATGCCCACTATTTTCGAACCTTAAAATGTTTCTATTGTTATTGCCTTTTTTGAGATATGCAAGTTTGACAATTGTTTTTGTACAGCCTCCATCATGGGCGGAGGTCCACATATGTAAACATGTTGGGTAGAGTCATTCACATAGGCTTTCAAAAAATCTTCATTGATTTGTCCGTTGGCATAACCTTCAGCTTTTTCGTCAGATAAAATATTGATGAAATTCTCACCCAATAAATCTGTAAATTCTTGTTTCAAAATAATATCCGCATTCGTTTTATTGGCAAAGATTAGAATATTTTTGCCAATTTCATTTTTTATCTGCAGGTCTCTAAAAATGGAAATAAACGGAGTTACACCAGCGCCTCCGGCAATAAATACGCCTTCGCCTTTGTAAGAAATGGAACCAAATACATCGTTCAGAATCAATTCATCATCTTCCTTTAGTTTCAGCAATTCGTTAGTTACCCCTTTGTGTTCAGGATATGTTTTAATAACAAACTCAAGGAAATCATCTTTGGGAAGACAAGTGAATGTAAAAGGATTCTTCTTTTCTTTCCAATCGGGTTTATTGATAGAAATGTGTGAAGCTTGCCCGGGAATGAAGTTGAAACCTTCCGGTTTTTCAGTAACCAATTGCAGCACATCGTGTGTGATATGCTTAATGTATTGAATTTTCACAATAGACTGTTTCATATGCTGGTTTTTAATATCGTACTTTCAATGCAATGTCTCCAAAAATCTTAAGTTCATCCAGCGTAGTGAATATGGCACGACCTTTTTTGGAAATCACTTCCCATGCAATCTCGCTGGAGATATCGTCAATAACATTGGGTAAAGTGACATCAGTCACTAAGTCCAACGAGAATTCATCGGTTACCCTAACGGCTTGATGAAAATTGTCGTTAACAATGAGCAAATCTCCTCTGCCTTCTTTGGCAGCTCGATAAATTTCTGACAGTTCAGTTATCACCATGCCACTTCCTACAGCTTCCTGCATTTCACTAATTTTTTCAGCCTTTGCTTTTTCTTGCAGCACCTGTACAATTTGCCACGCATCTTTTGCTACCGATGTATTTCCTTTATTATCCTTTGAGAGATTTGTCCAACCAACATACACCGAAGGTTTATCGGCAATTTTCAAAAAACGATTGTAATTGTCACTGGTGGAAATCACCACACATTTCATGCCGGTTTTATTATTTACGCTCACTACTGCCTTATCAATCTTATTGAAAAACTCACGTGTCTTATTCTTGGTTTGTTTAGCATCGTTGCTGTCTTCGGTATCGGTTAGTTCATCGGCATCATTGACGAATGGAAAATCTTCATTGTTTATTTCACCTACTATTCCGTCATTCACAGCCATTAGCAAGCGGACATCAGACTGATTCAGCATCAGGATGAGGTATTCTACCGTTCGGTTAAACTGCTTGATCAATGGTTTCACAGCAAAACTTTCCGAGACTTGCACCATGTTATTCGATGTTGGCCATGCTGATCGAATGATTTCCTGCGTCGTATTTGAAAGGAAAATATGTAAACTATCCAAATTGTAGTTGACATCCACTTCCGATTCAATGTGTACTATCTTTTCAAGTAAATCACTAACCGAACGCTTGCCAAATTCTTTGATGACGCGTTCATTTGCTTCCTCCAATAGGTTTTTAAGGACAATGATATCATTCTGATTGTCAGGGAAAGTTCTGTTAGTATTCATCGAAATGGTGACACAAGGATCGTTTTTCTCCGTAGCAAGTTTTTCTAGTTTTTCTTTTTTCATAATGTTAGACTTTTAGTTGGCTTTTTGAGTGTATACTTATCTAGGTGCCTATTAATCATCGTGATTATCACCTCCCAGGCTGTACAAGTTGTTTTCCTCATCTTCACTGCCAATTTCTTCTTGAGCATCGTCCAGTTCCGAACCCGGAACATCGATATCGATTCCCGAGACATCATCCCTAAAATCTTTTTCATTGTTCACTCCCAGTTCTTCAGTTTTTTTGATGGCTGAAATGTTTTCTGGATTAATTTCTGACTCTTCCTTATCCTGATTGAAAATATCTTCACTAGCTGAATAGGAAGGATAACCTGGTAGAACTATTTCATTATCCTTACCCTCCAGTTTTACAATCGGGTAATTGTTTTTGCTTAGTTTTTCCATCATTTCATTTAATTCGTTTAGACACTTCAAAGATTGGTATATATTCACAAAAACATTTACAGAATTTTTATAAAAAGTTACACAATTCTCAATTATGGTATCTATTAGAAAAATAGGACAGTCATTTTACAACCAAACACCCTTACCTAAAATGAATCAAAAAAAGAGACCGGCTTCGGGTTATTATCCCAAAGTCGGCCTCCTATATAGATTGAATTTGATATTACTTCACTTCCTCAAAGTCCACATCCGTTACATTATCGTCGGCCTTGCCCTGGTTGGGGTTAGCTTGCTCCTGGCCTGCGTTATCCTGCGGACCTGCCTGTGCACCACCGGCATTGTTGCTCTGGTTGTACATTTCTTCGGAAGCGGCCTGAAACACTTTGTTGAGTTCTTCCGTTGCAGCGTCGATGCCGGCGATGTCCTGAGCCTTGTGGGCTTCCTTCAGTTTGGCCAGAGCAGCTTCGATCGGAGGCTTTTTGTCGGCTGGAAGTTTGTCACCCAGTTCTTCCAGTTGTTTTTCCGTTTGGAAAATCAAGCTGTCGGCGTGGTTCAGTTTGTCGATGCGTTCTTTTTCCTTCATATCGGAATCTGCATTGGCGGCGGCTTCGTCCTTCATGCGCTTGATTTCGGCGTCGGTCAGACCGCTGGAAGCTTCGATACGGATGCTCTGCACTTTACCGGTAGCTTTGTCCTTGGCAGAAACGTTCAGAATACCATTGGCGTCGATGTCGAAGGTCACTTCGATTTGTGGCGTACCACGACGGGCGGAGGGTAAACCGTCCAAGTGGAAACGACCAATGGTTTTGTTGTCCTTGGCCATGGAGCGTTCGCCCTGTAGGATGTGGATTTCAACCGAAGGCTGGTTATCGGCGGCAGTGGTGAACACTTCCGATTTCTTGGTCGGGATGGTAGTGTTGGATTCGATGAGCTTGGTCATCACGCTACCCATGGTTTCGATACCCAATGAAAGCGGGGTTACATCGAGCAACAGAATGTCGGTCACATCACCGGAAAGGACAGCGCCTTGGATGGCAGCACCTACGGCAACGACTTCATCAGGATTCACACCCTTTGAAGGAACTTTGCCGAAGAATTTTTCGACCAGGTTCTGAATAACCGGAATACGGGTGGATCCACCTACCAGGATGACTTCGTCGATGTCGGCGGCGGTCAGATTGGCATCGGACAAAGCCTTGCGGCAAGGTTCTACACAAGCCTGGATGTATTTGTCGGCCAGTTTTTCGAATTGGGCACGGCTCAAGGTTTTAACCAAGTGCTTGGGTATTCCGTTCACCGGCATGATGTACGGCAAGTTTATTTCGGTCGAAGTGGAGCTGGAAAGTTCGATCTTGGCTTTTTCAGCAGCTTCTTTCAAACGTTGCAATGCCATGGGGTCTTTGCGCAGGTCAATGCCTTCGTCTTTGTTGAATTCGTCGGCCAGCCAGTCGATGATGGTTTGGTCAAAGTCATCGCCTCCGAGGTGAGTGTCACCATTGGTGGATTTCACTTCGAAGACACCTTCGCCGAGTTCGAGGATGGAAATATCGAAAGTACCGCCACCAAGGTCGAATACGGCGATCTTCATATCCTTGTGGGTCTTGTCCAAACCGTAAGCCAAAGCGGCTGCGGTCGGCTCGTTTACGATACGGCGTACTTTCAGACCGGCGATTTCACCGGCTTCTTTGGTGGCCTGACGTTGTGAGTCATTGAAGTAAGCAGGAACCGTGATGACCGCTTCGGTCACTTCGGTGCCGAGGTAGTCTTCGGCCGTTTTCTTCATTTTCTGAAGAATCATGGCGGAAATTTCCTGCGGGGTGTACATGCGGCCGTCGATGTCAATGCGCGGCGTGTTATTTTCTCCGCGAATCACTTTGTAAGCGGCGCGTTTGATGTCCACAGACACTTCATCAAAGGTTTCACCCATGAAGCGTTTGATGGAGGAGACGGTTTTGGTGGGGTTGGTGATGGCCTGACGTTTGGCAGGATCACCGACTTTGCGTTCGCCACCTTCAATGAAAGCGACCACGGAAGGAGTGGTGCGTTTGCCTTCGCTGTTAGCAATAACGATCGGATCGTTTCCTTCCATTACGGAAACACACGAGTTGGTGGTTCCCAAGTCAATTCCAATAATTTTTCCCATAGTTCTTTTTAATATTGAGTTGTTTTAAATGTCGTTTTGTTGATTGCTGACATGTCAAATCAGGCAAAACTTGTGCCACAAAGTTTCGGTAGGAACCGATTATTCTTTTGGCAGGAGATTCAACGAAAATGGATGGAATTTTGACAGAGATGCCTGCCGTTTTGTCAGAAAAGAGTATTGAGACAATATTGTCACTTGCCTTTGGACACGCGTTTCAGGACTTTTGGCATCTGTGGCAGGTGGTAATTGTTCGTGTAGATGAGAAATTTCTGCTCCCAGCGGGAGGTAAATTTCTCCTTGTATTTACGGAGGCCTTTGAAGTGGCCTAAAGATTTCAGGTTTTCATAAGCAAAGCGAACGGTTCGTTCCGTGAATGAGGTTCCTTCGATACCTGAAAGCGGTGCCATACCGAGATTGACGGATTTGAAACCTTTTTCCTTGAAGTAAAGCATGGTGCGCACCAAAAGCATGTCCATGACGCCCACTGGAGCATCTCCCGTCTTTCGAATCAGGTCGTACGCCGCTTCACCGGAAACATCGTCGGGGATGATGTTCAAGAAAGCATAAATGCGTGCTGCAGAGTCTTCAACCGTGATGAGTACTTGCTGTTCAAACATGCCACGATCGAACACGCCTTCGGTGAAAGCCATTTCCTTTTCGTGCAGCTCGTGCAGCCAGCTTTCGGAAACCGCCTCCAGTTTTTTGAGGATTATTTCGGGTACTGGTGGAGTATATACCTTTGACAGGAAGCCTTTTGCTTGTAGATGACTGATGGTTTTTCGGGTAGATTCCATCTTGATACTGTTCAAACTAAAGGTGTCCAAATCCACAAAGCCTTCGTCCCCGACGGGAATATTCTTTTTACCAAGTTCTTCATACAAGGGCAGTGATTCCTTAGGAACCCTATAATAGACACTGGTGAACCCATTTTCCATACAATATTTGTCAAATCCCAGAATCAGGACTTTGGCGGCTTCCTCATCCTTGCAGACAGGATTCCCGAGCGCGACAGCGTAACCCCTTGTCACCTTAAATGAAATGAAACCATCCTTGTCATCCGAAAGAAAAAACAATTTATCGGGATAAATCTTGAAATAGTCTAGGGAGGAATTACCGTATTTCTGCAGAATCAGGGCGGCCAGATCTTTTTCTTCCACCGAATTATAGGGTTTTGAAAAAATGGGTTTAAGGATGCTGAAGAAGACAAAACAAATGACCAGTCCGCCTGCAGTATAGATGGCGTATATGAAATTGCGGGCAAAGGCTGTATGTGGCACCAGACCACCGTCGTCAAACAGGAAAAACATCCGGAGCATGGTTTTGACAGAGGTCCAGAATTCAAAATCCATTCCGAAATGATTTTTGTCCATGAGGGAAAATCCGGCAACACCGAATGTCAGCAATGCCAGAATGCTGAATAACAGAACCTGTGAACTAATACGGAATAGTTCTGGATGGGCTTTCAACTTGTAGAAGTCGCGCGTCCGCCACAATGTCAAAGCAGCGACTAAAGCAAGTAGCGCTTCCTCGTAATCGACCCCTTTGAGCAGATGGCCGACGCCTGAAAGGATGGAAAGGGCAAAAGCGAAATACCAGGCTCGCTTGGAACCCTGTAAGAGAAAAACAAACAAGATGAGCAGGATTAGACCGATGACCATCACCAAGCCGTTACTGGTGATTAATACGCCTTCATTCAGCCAATTCTCCAAAAACAGCAAGCGTTCCGGTACGGCTGGTGTTAGGGAGGATACGATATTGACCAATGCAAGTGCAAAGACCATGAATCCTGGCAACAGACGCAATACAATGTTGTCCTTTTTTGATATGAAACTAAGCATACCTGCCACCAGCGGAATCCAGAATTCAAAGAACCGATACAGCAACGTCATCGATGCGGCGATTACCAAAGGATATCCATACTGCCCAAGGATGAATACGATGGAGATTTCAATAGCGCCCAAACCGCGCAGGAAGGGGGAAGCCATCAGCAGCATCACCATGGTAACGTACCCGATCATGGAGGCTATCAGAGAGGGTTCGACACCCAAAGCCAGCATGGCTATATAAAGGTGCAGTACACCGATAATTTCAATGAAAACAGAAAAAAGCAGGGCAATCCAGATGTTTTTTATCTTGATGTTCTGCCCCAACATGTCATCCAACACAATGACCCAGGCGGGTCGCAATCGGGTGAGCAAGCGATAAGCCCAGGATTTTATGAACAGCGAATAAAGGAAGAGGAAAAACACTATGGTCAGTGCCAAAAGAGCAACAAAACCCCAAAGAGCAGTCTGCTGGACATTGTGTTGAAAAAACGTATAGGCCAAAATAGGTATGGCAATGACCACGACGGACATGATGCTCATGAAACCGAACAAGGTGGAAGCCAGGTGAATCTGTGACTTGCTGGCACCTTCGCTTTCCACTTCCTTCGTAAAGAAAAGCAGGGAGGAAAAGCCTCCGGCTGGAAGGAATACGCTGACTACGTTGCGTTTGAGGTAAAGACGGATCGTGCTTTTCAAGGATACCTCTTTTCCGATGGCTTTGAAGGTGTGAACGTACATCAAACCCATAAAAATAACGTAGCAAAGGGTGAGCAAAAGGCCCAAAGCAACCCACCATGGATTACATGAAGCGAGCTGCTGGCGAATTTTGAGGACCTCCACATGCTCGTGGCTCAAAAAGAACACCGCCATGCCGACCATGAACAGGGCCAGTATAAGTTGCAGAAAGAACTTATTATACAGCAACTTGGGCAAGAATCTTTTGGGCTTCACCATTCAATCGGTCTATCGAATTTCCTATGAATCAAAAATACGGATAAACTGCAACTTTTCGGTGCATATCCATGGAAAAAAACCAGCATAGAGGAAAATCCGTTTCATAAAAGCCTTGAACTACCGTTTCAAGATTTTACTGTTTCGGTTTCCGAGGCGCAACAGATACATTCCGGGTTTCAGGAAGTCTCCTTGAATGAACTGTTCGTTCGACGAGCAAACCGTTTGATACACACACTTGCCGGTAAGGTCAAAAATCATCAGTTTCTCCCCGTTTGCGTTCTTGACGGTAAACCAATCCGTGACCAGGGTCGGATAGATTTCCAAGGTTTTTTGGACAATTGGTAGTGCGGTGCCCAGGCTGTTGTTGAGGTTACAGGTCATGCCTTGAATTTTCCAGATCAGACCGCCGTCGGGCAGTCGAGAATAACTCAGATTTTGCTCCAGAAGCGGATAGCAGACGGAATCCACCATGATGGGTTTCGCTGCTGGTCTGGAAAGAATCACTGTGTCTCCTTCTTTGCTGAGTTTGAAAGGCAGGTGCAAGGGGCCTTGCGCAGCCTGATCGTCCGCCCAGAAAACCAGTCGGCCTTGTGTCGGTAAAATGGTTTTTCCGTTTTCTAATGCTGGGATGGTGGCTTTCATGCGGTCGTTGTTGGCATCCGTCAGATACCAACCGGCGATGTCAATATCCTGATTACCATAATTATACAGTTCAATGTAATCGTCTTTATCTCCCATTTCATCACTGACGATATTGTTGCTGGAAACAAGTTCGTTGATAACGACGGTGAAATTAATAGGTGTATTATCCACTTCATAAACCGCTTTGAGGTTTAAAGCACTGGTCAGCGTTCCGCTGTAAACCGGAGCTGTTGTGATAGTGGCAGTCGCTGATTGATCACAAGTGAGACTGAGGTTGAAAATGACATCTGAAGACGTGGCAAGAAATTGATGGACTTCCACGGCGATAAGATTCGACCCTTCCTTTAGCATGCTGACGGGAACATTGAAAGTAGAGGTGATGCCATTGTTGACGCTTGCTGCTACCGTATCGAATGAAACGGTTCCGGTTGGCATATTGCTTCGCCCTAATTCCGCACCGTTCACATAAATGACCGCACCATCATCCACGAAGGTGGTCAGCACAAAACTGCTTCGACTGGCCAGATTGTCGATTGAAATGGATTTGAGGTAATACGAAGTAATGTACTTGTTGTTGGCATCTCCACCATAACCGATGGTGGTTACTTCCCCTTTCCCACCATAGCCCAATTGAGCGGCGCCCGTGTTCCAGGTTGCATCGCTATAGGCGCTGGTGTTCCAGTTCGTTGCAGGAGTGGTGCTTCCGTCGTAATAACTCCAGGTGCTTCCCATCGGTATCAGGGTGGATGCGCTGGCACCGACTGCCTTTTCCCAGTGTTTGAATTTGTAACCGGGAACATCATTGGCATTGAGGGCAAAACTTCTATTCTGAAAATACCGGAGCGTCAGGTTTGGATCCGGAATTTGTTCATTGTTCAAGGTATAGGAGGCACTGTTCAGGTTGGAACTCAAGGTTATGTTCACTATTGCAGCCGAATTCAGCAAACGTGCACTCAGAAAGTTCAGCATATTGGAGGCGCGGACGGCTGAAAACGATTTCATGTTGGTAACGTCGGCGGCCAATGTCCTGGAAGAGCCGTATTTGTTCTTGTGGTAAACGATTTCATTGGAAATCTTCAGAGCCAGGCTATCCATGATGTGATCGATCCGACCGGTGGCGAAGGTCGTTGAAAGATGAATGGCAAACTTGTCGATGAAATGATTCTTGAACTGCTCGTTGGTCATTAGCCGAGACAATACGATGGTGGACCATTCCGGCTGAATGGCATAACCGCTGATGTTGCCGGCTTGATTCTCACCCAGTGCGAAGGTCAATGTATTGTGGGTTTGCGGCGAAGTATCCCAAAGGTTGAAACCAAAATCAGTATCGGTGAGAAACCAACGCCAAATTCCATTCACCTTTTTTCGCCACATTTTGCAATTGTTATACGGCCAGTCCGTGTTTCCGAAAAAGATATCGGCTATATTGTAACTGATAAAATTATCGATATCCATCATCTGACCGACGCGCTGATATATCGCCCCGCTGGTTATATCGTTGTTTTTGAGGTAACTGCTGAACATGCTGAATGCCGTATCTGTGGCAATATCATTCTCGGTATTGATGTTGATATTGGTCGCTTCGATTTCATACACATCGTCTTCGTCAATGCCATAATTGCTGTACACGAACGATTCATTGGTCCGTTCACGCAAATTTTCAATGCCGTAATACACACCATTCATGAAAATGACAGCCGGTTCGTACGCCTCATAATCCAGATTCAGGCGCTTTTGCACGATGGATTGCATGAACGCGTCGCGCATCATGGAGTAATAAAAATCGTTGCCCGAATTGCGCATCTGGATGTCGTGGTATTTCATTCCGGGCTTGATAGCAGCAAAGACTTCGTATTTCAGCTTATTGTTGCCGAATTTCTTTTTCGGCATGATGGCGATGGATTTCAGGGGATTGGCTTTGGTCCAGCCTCCGAGAATCTTAATATCGAGTTCCTGGTTCAACCGAGCGATATGCGTGGTGTCGTAAAATTCGTAATTGACTGGGCGGTCCCAGTCGGCATTCCAGTTCATGGGGGAGGAGGCTCCATTGCCCATTTTTCCGTTGGTACCGTCACCATTGACGTAAATGCCGATTTTGGGATCAAACAGATACTTGGGATTGGTCACGACGGAAACCATGGGCAAGTTGGTTTCGCGCTGATTTATGAAGTACGTCGCTGTGACCACATTGCTGGACAGCTTGCCTTTCTTGAAAACTTTGGCCCGAAGGACGGATGTAGCGGATAGTCTAATCGGATTGACGTAGAGCGTCGAGTTTCGGGTCGGCTCTATATAGTTGGTGGTATAGAAAATGGTGTCTCCCAGATCACAACTCAGCCTCACTTGTTGGGCGGTTGCATAAAATCCCCCAGGCAAAATAAAAGTGGGATTGTTGCATCGGACGGCCGAAAAGGTCCTGTTGTTATTGGAGAAGCCTGGAGTGGGATCATCTATAAAACCCCATTCAGCGGAATTGTCGGTTTTACGTCCCCAGGAAATATTCCGCAGTTGATTCGGATAGATGACGCTGTCGATGACCGTCATGGAAGCATTCAGCAGATAAAGGACTCCGCCTTCCGGACTCAGTTTGAATGGGGCATGACCGGCTATTTCGTCGCGTTCAAAATAGAGGATGGAAAAAGATTTGGCAGGAATAGTCTTGGAGGCAGGTTTCCATTTAGTCGGTTTGGTCAGATCGTCGGTTAGGTAATAGTTGGTTTGGTTGTAGCCAATGGCTGTGGAGGGATTGTACAGTTCTACCCAATTGCTGAAATTAAAACCTTCATCCATGCTCCAACTTACATTTTTCGCAAGGAGTTCATTAATGACAATTTGGGCATTCGCACTCAAGGACAACAGGAACAGAATCAGAAAAACTGTTTTTCTCATTGGGATTTCAGGTATGCAGGTCGTAGGGTGCGCTGTGATCGCTCCAAAGGTCAAAAATACTATAAAAAGTGTTGGGACTACCCTCCTAATTGGAATGATATGCCTAAATTAACCAAAAAATACCGCCTTTTCGGATAAAGGGCTCCATTGTTTTGTCTAGAGTCTCAAATAAACAGTGAAAATAATGGTGAAAAATCCTTGTTTTTACTGTTTTTTTTGTACCCTAAAGTCTCAAACTCTATATCAATGAGATACATTGAGCACCATCAAAGAAAAGTAAAGACACCTGTGAATATTGTAACTTAATTCAAATGTTTTGTAAAACTTATCACTTAAGGGAGTTCTACTTTTAGAACTCATTGAAACAAGAAAAAGAAGTTGATAAACGTCAAATTAATCAATATGGACAAGAATAGACTTTCAAAAACGCTCACAGCAGCGTTAAATACACAGATAACTAAGGAAGCACAAGCTTCTCAAATCTATTTATCCTATGCAGCATGGGCCTCCAGTCAGGGTTATGCCGGTATAGCCAATTTTCTGTTCAAGCATTCACAAGAGGAACGCAACCACATGATGAAAATTTTGGAATACATTTTGAAACGTTGTGGAGATGCCCAAGTTAGTGCCATTCCGGCCCCACCGGAAAACCCGGCAAGTATTCATACGTGTTTTGAAAAAGTGTTCGAGCACGAAGTCGACAATACAAAGTCCATCTATAAATTGGTGAAAATGAGTTTTGATGAAGAAGATTGGTCAACATGGAACTTTTTACAATGGTTTGTCAATGAACAAATTGAAGAAGAAACATTTGCAATAAGCCTCATCGATAAACTGAAGATGGCAGGTGGCGAAAACGCCAGCACCTACGCTTTATACTCTTTTGACAGAGATTTGGATAAAACACCAGCCTGAAGATACAAGCATGACTAAGAAAAAATTAACGACGGCAAGTGGCAGACCTATATCCGAGTTTGAAAACACGATGTCAGTCGGCAACCGTGGCCCACTCCTGTTGCAAGACTATTTATTGCATGAAGACATGGCGCACTTCAATCGGGAACGTATACCCGAAAGAGTCGTTCATGCAAAAGGGACGGGAGCATTTGGTACGTTAACTGTTACGCACGATATCACTGCCTATACCAAAGCAAAAATCTTTTCTCAAATAGGCAAACAAACAAAAGTTTTTGCCCGCTTTTCTATTGTTGGAGGTGAAAAAGGAGGCGCAGACAGTGAAAGGGATCCTCGAGGATTTGCACTGAAATTTTATTCCGAAGACGGAAACTGGGATTTGGTAGGCAACAATACACCTGTTTTTTTTATAAAGGATCCTAAAAAGTTTTCACACTTTATTCATACACAAAAACGGGATCCGATGACCAATTGTAAAAGTCCGACCATGATGTGGGACTTTTACAGTCTGAATCCTGAGACTTTGCATCAAGTTCTAATTCTCATGAGTGACCGTGGTACACCTTATTCCTATCGGCATATGGATGGATTCGGTAGCCATACGTTTTCGCTCATCAACAAAAAAAATGAACGGATATGGGTGAAATTCCATTTTAAAACCCTGCAGGGAGTCAAAAACTTCACGGAAAAGGAAGCAAACGACATGAAGGGCATCGATCTGGACCATGCACAAAGGGATATGGTTGAGGCCATTGAAAAAAAAGACTTTCCAAAGTGGGCTATGAAAATTCAAGTGATGACCGAAGAGCAGGCAAAAACTTTTCGATGGAATCCGTTTGATCTCACTAAAGTGTGGCTTCACAAAGAATATCCATTAATTGACGTAGGTATTTTGGAACTAAATGAAATTCCCGAGAATTATTTTCGCGATGTTGAACAATCGGCTTTTGCACCTGCTCATGTCGTTGATGGGATTGGGTATTCGCCTGATAAGGTATTGCAGGGGCGTTTGCTATCCTATCCCGATGCACAGCGCTATCGCTTGGGAGCAAACTACGAACAGATACCTGTAAACCAGTGTCCATATGGGGTTGCAAACTACCAGCGCGACGGGCTGATGCAGACAGGCGATAATGGGGGTGCCAATCCAAATTACAAACCCAATAGTTTCGATGACATTGTTGTTGACAAAAGTTATAAAGAACCGGCCATGGGCTTGGATTCAAACAGAACCGATTGGTTCGATCGCAACGATAATGACGATGATCATTTCACACAGCCCGGTTTGTTGTACAGTGAAGTTATGAGCAAGTATGATCGACAAAATTTGGTAAGCAATATTGTTCGCTCCATGAAAGGAATTTGTGGCGAGAAGAAGGATGACATAATCAACCTTCAATTGCGACATTTCATACGTGCAAACAGGCAATTGGGATTGGAAGTTGCAAAAGAGTTTGGAATAACCATAGACTAAAAAAACAATCAATAAATGAAAAAACAATTAAACAAAAACATGTTGGTGATGGCCAAAGCAGAATACATCAGTGTAGAATCAAATGTACGTCTTCACGTAACCGATGCCGGCGAAGGCAGGCCTATTGTACTGATTCCCGGCTGGCCATTAAGTGACGAAATGTATGAATACCAATACAACGATTTGATTAACAAAAACTTCCATGTAATAGGCATTACGCTTAGAGGTTTTGGGAAATCCGACAAACCATATAGTAAGTACAATTACGATGTTCATGCAGAGGATATACTAAATATTCTGAGTGAATTGGAAGTGAATGATGCCGTTTTGGTTGGATTCTCAATGGGCGGAGCCATAGCCATTCGAGTTGTATCAATGGATGATGAAACTCGTATTTCGAAGCTTGTTTTGTGCGGTGCCGCTGCACCAATATGGACACAACGTGTCGATTTCCCCTACAATCTACCTCAAAGTGCGGTTGACGACTTAATTGCCTTAAACTTCAAGGACAGGCCGAAGCTACTTTCCAATTTTGCAAAGATTTTCTCTGCAACAGAAACATCCTTAAATGAAGGCATAGGTAATTGGCTTAATAGCATCGGATTAAGCGCTTCATCCTATGCAACGGCACAATGCTTAATGGCCTTGCGTGATACCGACCTTCGAGACGATATGGCAAGGATTAAAATCCCGACACTGATCATGCACGGTAAAAAGGACAAAATATGTTCGTTCGATTTGGCTGGACAGATGAAAGCAGGTATAGCAAACTCGCAGCTTATCGCTTTTGAGAAAAGTGGTCACAGTCTGTTTCTTGAAGAAACGGACAAATTTAATTCAGAGTTGATAAAATTTGCTGATAAATAAACCAAAAAGCCATGGGCAACTATTCAAAAAAGTCGCAGGAAAAAATCGCTGAAGTCATGCATGAGTTTAAAGAAGGAACTTTAAAATCGGGCGAAAATGGGAAAAACGGGAAAGTCACCAGTAGAAAACAAGCCATTGCCATTGGCATCAGTGAAGCGAAAGAAGCGGGATTAAAAGTTCCTGAAAAATAAAAAGCCCCGTTCTGATTTTGATTTTGTTTTCAATAGGTTTGTAGCTTGAGTTATCAATTTTTGGAACGGGTTGTTTAAAAAAAGGTGCCCCTCTTCATTGAGGGGCACCTTTCAGTTTTGCAGAAGAAGTTAAGACATCTTTAGTCGTTCATGGACGCTAGAAATTCTTCGTTGGACGCAGTCTTTTCGAGACGACCTTTGAGGAAATCCATTGCTTCCAACGAATTCATATCAGCCAGGTAGCGACGGAGAATCCACAGGCGATCCTGGGTCTGCTTGTCGAGCAGCAGGTCATCACGACGCGTGCTGGAGGCAGTGATGTCGACAGCCGGATAGATGCGCTTGTTGGAAAGTTTGCGATCCAATTGCAATTCCATGTTACCCGTACCCTTGAATTCTTCGAAGATTACTTCGTCCATCTTGGAGCCGGTTTCGGTCAAAGCTGTGGCAATGATGGTGAGGGATCCACCGTTTTCAATGTTACGAGCGGCACCGAAGAAGCGTTTGGGTTTGTGCAGGGCGTTAGCGTCCACACCACCGGACAGGACTTTGCCCGAAGCAGGTGCTACCGTATTGTAGGCGCGGGCCAGACGGGTGATGGAGTCGAGTAGAATCACGACGTCATGTCCGCATTCCACCATGCGTTTGGCTTTTTCGAGCACGATGCTGGCAATTTTCACGTGACGTTCGGCGGGCTCGTCGAAGGTGGAGGCAATGACTTCGGCGTTGACGCTGCGGGCCATGTCAGTTACTTCTTCGGGACGTTCGTCAATAAGCAGTACGATCATGTATACTTCGGGGTGATTGGCAGCGATGGCGTTCGCAATATCCTTGAGTAACACGGTTTTACCGGTCTTTGGTTGGGCTACGATGAGACCACGTTGTCCTTTACCGATGGGCGAGAACATGTCTACGACTCGCACCGAAGTGTTGGCGTATTGTCTGTTACCGGTAAGGTTGAATTTTTCTTCGGGGAAAAGCGGGGTCAGGTGGTCGAAGCTTAGGCGGTCACGTACAAAAGACGGTTCGCGGCCATTGATTTTTTCAACCTTGACGAGTGGGAAATATTTTTCACCTTCTTTGGGCGGACGAATCGGGCCGAGCACTACATCACCGGTTTTGAGGCCGAAAAGTTTGATCTGGGACTGGGATACATAGACATCGTCCGGGGATGCAAGGTAATTGTAATCGGATGAACGCAGGAATCCGTAGCCGTCGGGCATGATTTCCAGACAACCGGAACCCACAAGAATGCCTTCGAATTCGAACGGACGGTCGTCTTCGCGTTGCGGACGATTCGGGTTCAGATTCGGGTTTGGGTTGGGACGTTGGAAATTTCCGCGGTTCTGCTGGTTGGGGTTCTGGTTCGGATTTTGGTTCGGGTTCTGCTTTTGGTTCTGCGGATTGCGGTTTTGTTGGAAACCTTCGGGTTTAGGTCCGATGCCGGCCAGACGGCGAGCTTCGGTTAAAGCTTCTTCGGCGGCAGAACGCAAGATATCGGCTTCGGTGGGTTCAGCGGCAGGAGCAGCTTCTTCTCCTTCGGCAGGTTCGGCTGAAATTTCTGCAGGAACTTCCTGCGCTTTAGCTTCCAGTTCGGATTTCAAAACGAGTATGGCTTTTGGGCGACCACGTTGTTTTTTGACAGGCTCGATGGGAGCCTTGGTTTCTTCGACCAGTACCTCGGGAACCACTACGCCTTCCGTAGTTACAAGTGCCTGAACTTCGGCCTGGGTTTCAGCAGGCATTAGGGCCAGAATTTCTACTGGGGCAGAAACAATGGGCTGTGAAACAACGGGTTTTACAATAGGAGCACCTTCGGCTGCTTCGGATGCCATCACATCGGAGAACGGATTCACTATAACGGGCTGTTCGGGGCGACGGGGTTTTTCCAGTTTGGGACGCGTCCGTTGATTGGGGTTCGGTCCTTTTTTCGGCTGAGCCTGACCTTCGGGTTTGACATCTCCTCCAGCGGCAGGAACAGCAGGTTTGTTGTTCGGTTTCTTATCAGGTTTGATCTGTTTGGCCTCCTTATCGTTGGCTGTATAGACCTTTACGTCCTTCTCCTTGACCAATGGAATGCGGGTGCGTTTTCGTCGATCATCCGGATCAACGTCTTTAAGGAGTGCTGCCTTGCGGCTGGCGTTTTGGATGGCTTGCTCATCTAAAATCCTGTAAATGAGCGCATTTTTTTCAGTGGAATCGACTTTGGTAAGTCCTAGCTCTTTGGCTAATTCAATAAGTTCTGGCAACGACTTGGAGTTCAGTTGCACAATGTTAAAGTTGGGCATGTAACGAAGTTATGGGAAATTTTGGTTGTTTTTTAACGGTATGCAGAGCTGCGTCCGTCGGAAGAAATCCGTACAAAGATACACCTTTTTTGGATATTCGTGCATTTTACGAAAAAAATCTTCGTTTATTCTAAACAGTCGTTTTTCGTGACTCGGCATAGTCGAAGCAAGCTTCGCCTCTGCGCTCGCTACTCAAAACGTTCAAAAACCATCCACACTTAACTGAAAGATGCGTTTGGTCGTTGAGTCGATGCGGAATCGGTTGTCGATGCGCTCACCAATAACCCAGACCACGTCTTTACCGGAACAAAGCAGCCAAAGCTCCTCTTTTTCCAGCGCGTTCAATTTACGATCGATGCAGTAGTCACTGATTAGTTTTCGGCCATGCATCCCAAATGGCATGAAATTGTCCCCTTTGCGCGAGTGACGGATGAGGAGGGGGAAAAGCAATTTGTCCGCATCGAGGTAGGCCATCGATTTGGAGTTCGAGATTTGGAAATCCTTGCCAGGTTTCACCATCTCACAGCGCATGGAGAAGGGCTCTTTCATGCTGGTTTGTCCTTCTTCCAGCGGAAATTCGGCCTCATCAATGGGCGGAATTTCCGTAACTAGCATGCAGTCCCGGTCGAAAACCAACCGATGGGTATGCGAGAAATGGACTTTTCCCGAGCCGTTGAAGCGGTTTTTCCAAATATTCTGGGAATCGAGCCGGCCGAAACCATAATCGGAAAGGATCTCATACAGCAGACTCTGAGGCACTTTCTCCAGTTCGAGTGCTGAAATGGAAATTTTCAACGTGCTTTCTGTCCCCTTTTTCCAATTCGGACAAATACGCTTTCTGGCATCCTCCAAAGCTCCTTCGTAGAGGATTTCTGTTTCATTGAGGTGGTCCATCGTCCGGCCAATAGATTCGCGGACAGAGGGCTGAATGGTTTCGAGAAGCGGCAGCACTTCGTTCCTTATTTTGTTGCGCCTGTATTCGTTCAGGGCGTTGGTGCGGTCGGTGACGTAGGTGAGCCCTCGTTGTTGGATGTATTCGAGCACATCTTCCCGGTCACAACATAGCAAAGGCCTGATAATATTACCATTGCGAGGCTTTATTCCGGTAAGTCCGCGGATGCCGGTTCCCCTTATAAGATTAAGGAGTACGGTTTCCACGCTGTCGTCGCGGTGATGCGCCACGGCTACTGCCACAGCTCCTTGTTCCTTACGGAGCTGCTCGAACCAACGGTAGCGGAGCTCCCGGGCAGCCATTTCGATCGAGATGCCTTCTTCTTCAGCGTACTGGGCAGCGTATAAATCGGTCTTGTAAAATGGACTGCCGAGGTCTCGGCAAACTTGGTGGCAAAAGGCGGCATCACGGTCGGATTCGTCCCCGCGAAGGTGGAAATTGACGTGGGCGCCAATGCAGGCATAGTCTAGCCGATACAGGATATCCATCAGAGCAACCGAGTCGGCTCCACCGCTAAGGGCCACAATGACCCTAGCACCTTCAGGTACTAAATTCTGTGATTCGATAAACTTTTTGACGGTACGATGAAGCATGAGTCCGTAGATTTTGGCGACCTTGCGTTCTGTAAAGATAAAAATAAAACGTACATTTGTGGTCTGAAAAACGAAAGTATTTTACGACAATGACTGAACGGATTCAACAACTTCTGGCGGAAGTCAGCGCATGGTCTGCCAACGGGGCGGACGAACTGGAAGCGCTTCGCATCAAGTACCTGAGCAAAAAAGGTGAAATCAGCCTGCTTTTCAACGATTTCAGAGATGTTCCCAATGAGTTGAAACGCGAAGTCGGCCAGCAGCTGAACGTACTGAAAGACAAGGCCCAGGAACGTCTGAACGAACTGAAAGCCCATTTCGAGGCTACCAGCAACACCGATGCCGATGCCGATTATAGCCGCAGTGCCTACCCCATCAGTCTGGGCACCCGTCATCCGCTTTCCATTGTCAAAAACGAAATTGTAGACATTTTTGCCCGTCTGGGCTTCACCATAGCCGAAGGTCCTGAAATCGAGGACGACTGGCATGTGTTCGAGTCCCTGAATTTCCCGTTGGAACACCCTGCCCGTGACATGCAGGACACGTTCTTCATCGAGAAGACGCCCGATATTTTGCTGCGCACCCACACCTCTTCGGTGCAAACCCGCGTCATGGAAAAGACGCAGCCGCCCATCCGCATCATCTGCCCTGGCCGCGTTTACCGCAACGAAGCCATTTCCTACCGCGCACACTGCTTTTTCCATCAGGTAGAAGCGCTGTACATCGACAAGGATGTTTCCTTTGCCGACCTGAAACAGACGCTCCTCTATTTCGCCCGTGAAATGTTCGGCGAAAAGACTGAAATCCGCCTGCGTCCCTCCTACTTCCCATTCACCGAACCTTCGGCTGAAATGGATATTTCCTGCAACATCTGCGGTGGCAAGGGTTGCCCCTTCTGCAAGCATACCGGCTGGGTGGAAATCCTGGGTTGCGGCATGGTGGATCCTTCGGTATTGGAAAATTGTGGCATTGATAGCAAGGTATACACGGGATTTGCACTGGGAATGGGGATTGAAAGGATCACGAACTTGAAATATCAGGTAAAGGATTTGCGGATGTTCTCAGAAAATGACCAGCGGTTTTTAGAACAATTCAAAGTCGCCTTTTAGTAGTCTCAGTGGGGCATTGCATCAAAGAAATGAAAACAGAAGAAAGATATAAAAAAATAATTGCTTGGTTTCAGGCAAATGTGCCTGAAGCGAAGTCGGAATTGGATTTCAGGAGTCCATATGAAATGCTGGTGGCGGTGATTCTTTCTGCGCAATGTACCGACAAACGGGTGAACATGACTACGCCTGCCCTTTTCGAAGCTTTTCCCACGGTTGAAGTCATGGCTGCAACTTCCCCCGATGAGGTTTACACCTATATTAAGAGCATTTCATATCCGAATAACAAGGCCAAAGCGATCGTTGGAATGGCGAAAAAGGTTGTTTCCGATTTCGGGGGTGAAGTCCCTTCAACAATGGAGGAACTGTTGACACTACCCGGTGTTGGACGCAAGACCGCCAGCGTAGCACTCATCTGCGCCTTCGACAAACCCGCGATGCCTGTGGATACGCACGTTTTTCGCGTGTCCAATCGCCTGGGGCTCACCATCCATTCCAAATCGCCGGAGGAAACCGAAAAAATACTGATGCAGCACATTCCCGAGGAATTGCTTTCCATCGCCCACCATTGGTTGATCCTGCATGGACGATATGTCTGCCAGGCACGTAAACCGCTGTGTGAGCAATGCGGTTTAAAACCGTGGTGTTTGGAAAAAAGCGGGAAATAAATCAGTCCCCCTGATTCTTTAATGCCCCCCAATCCCGTTTCTTGATTTCATCAAACACCAGCCATGGAATGACGGCGGTGATGAGCAACAACAGCAGGATCACCCACTGAAACCCGGACAGGAAATAGTGGACCAGTCCAAAGGCACATGGAAGTATCAACAACAACATGGAGCGGATAAAGGTGTTGCCACCGGATGCGCCTTCCTGAGCTACGCTGAAGGGCAGGTTTTTGACCATGACGTAGGCGATGAGTGACCCGATGACTAAGACATTTAGGCAACCCAATAGCAAATTCGGCAAAATAACCGGTCCTTGCAGTACAAATCCAAGCACGACCAAGACCATCGCCAGTGGCACGAAAAACAAAGCCATCACGCATTTGACAGCACCGCTGATAACGAGTCCAGGTTTCTCAATGGGTGCTACAAAGAAAAGCCAAGAGGCCTTGAATTTGTCGGTATAGGGCATTTGCAACAAGGCCCCGCTGATAAGCATGCTGCTCATGTAGATGATGAGCAGCAATGGAGTAGCTAGCTTCGCCGTGCCAGGCAACACCGAAAAGGAATGGCCCTGAAAAAAAAGCATGACACCGAAAACAATGATATAACCGATGGAAGGGTAGACTTTCATCTTGAAATCTCTGCTGCGGGCCATCATGCGGCCGGCAAAGACAAATCCTGCAAACTCGGCACCGGGTTTGGTCAGCCAGCCTGCCAGACGTTCCAGAAAAGAAATTTTCCTCGATCCTTCCATGCGTTTTACCGGAGCACTTTGTTCAGCGGTTCCACCGGTAATCATACCCAGTTTCCGATTGAAAGAAGGAGCGAAAAAGCGCACCACCAGCCAGATGGACAATACGGGTACCACGATGGAAAGCACTAGGTTCATCATCGATGCTGCAGAAAAACCATTGCCGGAGAGCAGCATGCAGGCATCCGCAAACCAAAAGGGCGGATAGAATTGCATGAATGGGATTTCAGAAATGCTGGCATTTGTAAAGGCGTTGGATTGCAACATTCTGGGCATCAATTGATACGAAGCCATGAGCAGAACCACGAAGCCTATTTGGATGGAGCCGATAATGGATTGGAATTTGACCGGTGTCGTGATTTTGAGGATCAGAATGTAGATCGCATTGATGAAAAAGATGCCTAAAAGCGTCATCAACAGCATCATCAGGATAAACGGAATTATGATGGCTGGTCCCTGAATCACAGTGGCTGTTATTAAACCGGGAAGCGTCATCGGCACGACGACGATGGACGTACGGATGGTGATGTGCAAGAGCCTTGCGGTTACAAAGGTCCTGTCCGAAATCGGCTTGGGCAGAATGATCAGGTTGTCACGCACGTCAATGAGCACGGAAGTGAAGTCGGTAATCAAGGTGATGCAGATCATAAAGAGAAACATGGTCATGTACATCGACAATTTGGTGAGCATATCCACGCCTACCCCAAACGTATAAAGCATGATCAGTCCCATCATCAAGGCACCACCCATCGTGACCAGTGTTGCCTTGCTGATTACTTTCTTTTCCTTACCTCTACGGTTCATACCTCCGAAAGAAGCCGGTCGGCGATTGTCCATGGTCAGTTTGGCTATCAGAACGGCTTTCAACTGCAACATGTCCACACCGAGTTTCCGATACACTGCTACTGGCAGCATGACCAGCCAGAGAAAAAATTTATCTATAAAGTTCATTTCGGCTGAATTTAATCAAAGGCATTCATCAATTTATCACTGGCATCGTGCATGGACTGGGTGGCGGTAAGTCCTGCGAAGATGGCTTCCAGGCTGTCCTTATCCTGTCTTTGACGGAGTTCCTCGAAACTGCCGTCGGCTACCACGGTGCCTTCATTGATGAGGATGATGCGGTCGCTCACCTTTTCCACTACGTCCATCATGTGGCTGCAATAGAAAATAGTCTTACCACTTTTGGCCATTTTGTCGATCAATTCCTTGACAATGATGACGCTATTGGCATCCAGTCCGCTCAGCGGTTCGTCCAGAATGATAATTTCGGGGTTGTGCAGCAGACCGGAAGTAATCAGGATTTTCTGTTTCATGCCTTTGCTGAACGTGTCCATCCGTTGGCCCATGTTGCCACCCATGCCGAATGCGTCGAGCATGCGGCCGGCGCGTTCATCCACCACTTCTTGCGAAAGGCCGTACAGAGAGCCCATCAGTGATAGGAATTCATTGGGAGTGAGCACATCATAGAGTTCAGCCATTTCGGGAACAAAACCGATGAGGGATTTGACGGCTAACGGGTTCTGACGAATGTCGATGCCTTTGACGAAGACGTCTCCGGTGAAATCGGAAAGTAAGCCGACGAGGATTTTTACCGTGGTGCTTTTTCCAGCGCCATTCGGGCCAATGTAACCGATAACCTGACCTGGCTCGATGTCGATGGAGATGTTTTTGAGTACGTGCTTGGAGCCGTAGTACTTGTTTAGGTTCTTAATGCGGATGATGGGTTCCATGGAAGTGTTTTTTAAGGCGGTAAAAATACTAAAAACTATGACTTATTTATGAATTATTTATTTCCATTAAAAAAAACTCCCGCCTCTTTCGAAACGGGAGTCTTCAATGATGATGATAACGTGAGAAGTTGGTTTCATAGCGTTTCAAGGTCAAGGCACTTTTTGGGAGTTTCCCGGAGCGTACTTAAGGTACGTGAGGACAAACTACCAGAAAGTAACGCAGAGATTGGAACGCTATGAAATCAACTTGCGGTAGCGAACCCTTTTCGGTGCCTCATCGCCCAGCCTCATGCGTTTATTTTCTTCGTAATCGGAGTAGCCGCCTTCAAAGTAGAACACTTCGGAGTTGCCTTCGAACGCTAGAATGTGGGTGCAGATTCGATTGAGGAACCAGCGGTCGTGGCTGATCACTACGGCACAACCGGCAAAGCTTTCAAGACCTTCCTCGAGTGCACGTAAAGTATTCACGTCGATGTCGTTGGTCGGTTCGTCGAGCAGCAGCACGTTGGCTTCGGACTTCAGGTTCAATGCCAGATGCAAGCGGTTTTTTTCTCCGCCTGAAAGCACGCCGGCCAGTTTCTCCTGATCACCACCTGCAAAATTGAACTTGGACAGATAGGCGCGGGAACTGATTTCACGGCCCCCTACCCTTATATAATCGGTTCCCCCGGAAACAATCTGATAGACCGTTTTTTCGGGGTCGATGGCAGCATGTGTCTGATCCACATAACCAAGTTTTACGGTATCGCCCACGTCAAAAGTACCAGCATCTGCTTTTTCAAGACCCATGATCAGTTTAAAAAGCGTTGTTTTACCGGCTCCGTTCGGGCCGATGATGCCTACGATACCGTTCGGTGGCAAGGTGAAATCAAGTTTGTCAAACAGGAGTTTATCTCCAAATGCCTTAGAAACACCGTGGGCCTCAATGACTTTATTTCCTAAGCGGGGGC
>Ga0209125_1000831_pt1 | contig 34804 bp, 32 predicted proteins | sample BarGraIncub1131A_FD_184503 | JGI IMG/M metagenome (GOLD analysis project Ga0209125, IMG submission 184503) | Arctic peat soil microbial communities from Barrow, Alaska - Barrow Graham LP Incubations 11-31A (SPAdes) (version 2) | ecosystem: Environmental > Terrestrial > Soil > Wetlands > Peat... | reverse complement strand
GTTGTTGATTTTGTTCATCATTGATCTTCTGGCACTATCCTTGCTCACATGGGGATTGTAACTGGTGCCAAAATCGCATTTAAGCATACTTCTGCCAATTTTTGGCTCTGGGTAATTTTTCATGTCTTATTATTTAAATTTGATTTAACGGTTACAAAAATATCAAATTAATTACACTATCAAAACATGATGCTTCTCATAAGTACGCTTTTTGGTGAATTTATGGTCATTTTGTAAAAGTTCATTTCATTGATTGTCATTGATATATAAAACGCAAACGGAAAGAAACGGAAATAAACGGATATTATTAATGTAGTATTAACTATCTATGATTATATGGGGTATATTTGCAAAATAAATCATATTCGGCCGGTATGGTTTTAAAAAAGTAAATAAAATGTTTAATCTTAAAAATTGAATTATGGCAGTTAAGTATTCCGTCGTACAACAGAAATACGACATCACGGGTCAAAACATCCTGAAGTTCTTCGCCAAAGCCCAAGCATCTGGCCAAACCGACTTCGCCTCCATCTGTGAAACCATCTCCGACCGTGGCACCGTCACCAAAGGCGACGTGATGGCTTCCATCGATGGCTGCATCTTCGCCATGAAGTCCGCCCTGAAAGAAGGCCGCATTGTTCGCCTAGGCGAATTCGGCAGCTTCCAGGTTGGCGTGTCCAGCGAAGGCACCATGACCGAAAAAGAGTTTTCCTCCTCCAAGATCAAAAAGGCCCGCATCCTGTTCCGTCCAGGCATTGAGCTCAACAAGATGCTCAACAACTTGACGTTTCAGAAAGCGGCTACAGGAGTCATTGACACAACGGTTCCTACTGACCCGACGGACCCAACTGATCCTACGGATCCCGACGGCACCGGAACTGGCGCCTGAACCTAACGACAGAGGCCGGGTCAAACCGGCCTCTGTTTACAAAAACCCATAAACAACATTCTAAATACACCACCCTATGCAAAATATCAAAACATTTCTGGCCGTCAGCCTCGCCTCGATGCTAGCCTATTTCGAACCCATCGGTGACATACTGACCTCCATTACCATACTCTTCTTGCTGAACTTCGTGTTCGGCCTACTGGCAGGCCTTCTGGCCCACCGCGAAACCTTCAACTTCCGCAAGGCCTTCGTCTGCATTTCGGAAGCCTCGGTCTATCTATTGCTTCTCGCTTCCACCTTTTTTATTGGCGACCACCTCGGTCTGCGCTCAGGAGCCTTGCAAGCCGTTTCGACCGTAACCTATACCCTGCTGTATTTCTATTCGGTGAATATTTTCAAGAACTTGAAGGTGCTGATGCCGAATAGTAAGACAATCGCTTTTCTGCATTACTTGATCAGTATTCAGATTCTGCACAAGATTCCCAATTTAAACCAATACCTGAAGCAACAATGAGAATTTTGATCGATAACGGACACGGGCTGGAAACGCCTGGCAAGCGATCACCGGAATGGCCCTCCATCGGCCAGCTCCTGGAATGGCAGTACACCCGCGACTTGGCTATTCGGTTGGAAACCGCCCTTCAAAGAGAACAGATCCCGGTGCAGCGCATCGTACCCGAGAGCCGGGACGTCCCCCTTTGGGAGCGGGTTCAGCGGATAAACCTCATCGCCAAAAGGCACGGCACGGCCAACTGCCTACTCGTTTCCCTACACGTGAACGCCTCGACCAGTGGTTTGGCACGCGGTTGGGAAATCCACACCAGCCTGAAGCATACCCTTTCCGACGAGTATGCCACCATCTTCTGGGAAGAAGCCAAGAAACGGCTGAAAGGCCGGACCAAGATGCGTCAAGACCTCTCGGACGGCGATCCCGACTGGGACAGCAACTTTGCCATCCTGCGCGACACCCTCTGTCCCGCCGTCTTGACCGAAAACCTCTTCATGGACCAACCCGACGACTGCCGCTTCCTGCTCTCCTACGAAGGACGGGAAGCCCTTGTGGACCTCCACCTGAACGCCATTAAACGCATCATAAACTTGAAAAAAATATCCCATGAAGATTAGAAGCATCGTACACCTGGCTGTACATCTAGTTGAAGCGATTAAGACGATAACAGAAGATACTTTAATTGATGATATCGTTGCGTTGCTGCTTTGTAAACTTCTTCCAAAACATGCTCGAGCCATTGAGAGATTCAAGGACCAGCTTATTCATTATATACCTATTTGGCTGTTGGAACTAAAGGCTGCTGAAAATGCAATGGTTGGTGAAAATGAGAATGAGCAACTGGTAAATGTTGTAAAGGAGCTGAATAGGTCTGAAACCAAATCGGAGGATTATGGGCATTTTGCTACACGGTGCGCGTATTTTTTGAGTGGAGGGGAGGATGGAAAAGTTGGCTGGAGGGATTGCCGAGAGATGGTGGAAGAGTATTATTTGGGGTTTGTGAAAAAAGAAAGCAAGTCATAAAAAGGAAAAGTATTAAAAAAAGCCTTCACTTTGCTGTATTCATCTGACACTTCATTCTTTTCAGTCAAATGAATTTGAATTTGTTGTAACCAGAATCGGCTAATACAGTGAATTAGCCGATTCTGGTTACAACAAATAAGCTGTTAAGGTGACGGCGACTCTGCCACTCAAGGACTGCTTGGTTCATACGGTTGGTTATGTCCGATAGGGCTTATGTGGAAAGGTTTATATAATAAGCTCCAACCTATGCATTTTCACCGTATTTTAATCAAATCTGACTATTACCTCACTCACTACGCAACTGCACCAGTATTAATTTGATAAATTAGTTTATTGGCTTAAAATAATGAATTTTATATTCGGAAAAAGGAAAATATTGGTAAATTTGGATTTCTCAACTATCTCAACGGCAGTGGTTGAATATTACAATCTGAAATCAACTCCAAGACAACTCTCACACCATGAAATACGACAAAAAAAGGATTGACCTAGACAATCAAACTTTACCAAACATATTAAATAAGCTCTATTATCATCATATTGAGGTAAGAATCGCTGCTACGTTTGAGACGAATTTGGAAGCATGGGTTGGAGCCATTTTACGCAATAATTTGATGTATGCTGCAAAACAGATATATGTCATGGAAAACGTATCGTTGCAAGAACAAATTGATCGATGCTCTTTAGACGAAAACCACCCGATGTATAAAGACTTGATAGATGGTTTCCCAAAAGGATATTTGATTGCATTACCCGATACATATTCCAACGAATTGCGTCTTAATAAAGGAGAACTGCTCTGCTTCTCCATATATTTAATCGGGAAAATGGATACTTTTTACCGTGAATTCATTCAAGCCATTCGTTTGATGTGTCAGCGCGGAATAGGGCATCCTATGGTTCCTTTTACTTTAGTAGATATCTGTGAGAAATCTTTGGAGGGTAGAATCCATTTGCTTAGTTTAGGATCTGACGATTTGGACGATACACTTGTATATCCAATATCCTATTGGGATTTTCATACCATATATACGCATTTGAAGAAAACGCATATTGAGATAAACTATATCACACCGGTAATGTTGTTCAAACACACGATTAAAAAAGATACATCCGTGAGTTTTCAGGACAAAAGCAATGGCTTTCCAAGTTTTTATCAATTGATTCGTTCAACTATCGCCCGAATGGTTAAACTGACCATCCTTTATATAAACCCAGCAGAAACAGACATTTCAGATCTGACAATGGATGCATTGAGCGATTGGATTGATTATGCAACAAATCTAACCCTTATAGCTGTCGATATGCAGAAAAAAACACTGAAAAATACTCCTAAAAAAGAAGTGGATAATAAAATGCCTTTGTGCGGGTATGTCGGCAATCAAAAGTTCGAAGGTGATTTCAACCGCTACTTACCCATGCTTAAGTTCATGGAAGCATTGGGTGTTGGGAGCGAAACGGTGTATGGGATGGGAAGATTTAGAATAAAAGTTTAGAAAATATTGCGATGAAAATACACATTCTTTTATTAGGAGGGAGAGATTTGGAGATGCTTGAAATAAAAATGCTTATGAACAACATGCCAAATTCACTGGTTTTTGACAATCAGTTATCCTGGGGAGATGCCGAATTATCTACATATAGCAATGTGCTAAAAGAATATGGAAATGCAAATGATGTGGACATTTATGGAATTGAATTGAGGGAAAATGGAATTTCATCCATCCCAGCCAACTATCATAGAATAGATCATCATAATGATTTCAGTGTTAAGCCATCGTCATTGGAACAGGTTGCTGAGGAATTCCACATTTCGCTCTCTAGGGAACAACAATTAATTGCAGCAAACGATAAAGGCTACATACCAGCTATGCAAAAAGTTGGAGCAACTCTTGAAGAAATTAACAATCTCCGTTTGCGAGACAGGCAGGCACAAGGCGTCACCATGGTCGATGAATTAAATGCTGAATCATCAATCGTAAATAAAACCATCGAGCAAGGTGTTATCGTTGTCAAAACCTCAGCCAACCGATTCTCACCCATTTGCGACCGTCTGTTTCCCTTCCAGAAGTTGCTCGTTTATAACAAAAGTGAGTTGGTGTATTACGGCCAAGGCAAGGACAACCTTACGAGTTACTTTAGAGAGTCTATAAAAAGCGGAAAAATGTATCATGGCGGTGGAAGCGAAGGTTTTTTAGGAACAGTGCAAGGCGCTTTTTCCGATAAACAACTTCTAAGCATTAAAAAAAAATTAATTCAACTCAACAAGCAATAGTGCCATGAACAGTTATCACATCTTTTATTTTCCGTTTAAGTGGGAAAATATCGATAGAAAAAATCGCTTATTCTCAGAACAGACTGATTTATCTGCAATTTCTGTTAACAAGCATACCAATTGGTTACGAAACCCAGGTGCCATAAATGAAGTGGAGGAATCGCAACTTTACAACGAAAAGAATTTTTACTATGAATTTGTGCATCCGGTTTTGTACGATAATAACCAAAAGAATTCAATCGTACACCACTATGAACGGAAAGAGCCACAACAGAGAGACGTATCGTATTGTATTTGCGTCAAGGGGAAAACCTATCGGTTAAAGGTGGATGCAATCAACCTGAACTTGTACGCAACAGGTGTTGGTATGTTGACTTTCTTTTTAAAGAATGAACAAGAAAATCAGCAAGAACCATCGGATATTTTGACAATAAACCAATATGGCAGGCGTGTATTTCCTCCATTTTATGGGGATATAGAAGGAAAATTTGAAACTGCAGATTCACTCCAAGTGGAAGGCCTGAACGGCGAACCAACGCTTTACAAGGAGGATTTTTCGACTTATAAAGTACATAAAAAGACATGGAAACCGGCCTGTTTCATTCTTAATCTAATAGCCGATTTGTCGGAACATTTGCTGGTATTGCCGGTCATTGATGAACGAATGTTTGTGAATTGCTGGTATGCGAGTGACAAATTAACCAATTTCTTCACTAAAAACGATAAGAGTCTGGACCAATTCTTTTTGGATGATAATGAAACAAATGATTTTTGGTACAAATATGTTTATGTAGATGCTAGTAGCCCTTCTTGCAAAAATGAAGAAATGCGACAGAGCCTTTTAACCAAACAGACCTATACAAGATGGCAAAATGATGGCATGTTGTACGGCGCATCGCGTTATTCATTTGTCCTTTTAACAAAGACAAATGAATTTCAGACTGATGTAATTGCAATTTATATGCGCACAGTTTATTCTCGTATGGTTGAACATATTCTTGTGCAAAGGGCTTCACGATTGAGGTTTTCGGATGAAGTGGCTAGAGTAAGTACTTTACCCAAGGGAAGGAAATTAAACAAAGTCCTCATTGAGCAAATAAGTTCATTATACAAAGAGTATATCCGCTTCATCAATCAGGTCCATTTTCTAGAAGTAACCTCTCAAGATCAAGGCATAGAATTATATGAACTCTTATACAGAACCTTGAGTGTAGAGAAGCATGTCAAAGAACTGGAAATTGAAATTGCTGAGTTGAACCAATATGTGAATCTGCTTGATGATAAAATCCGAAATAAAAACGCTGAAATACTTAATTACATTGCCGCTACTTTTTTACCAGCTTCGATAGTCTTTGGTTTATTTAGTGCAAACGCTGGCAATTGGGATATAAGCTTGGTTTGGATTGGATTGATAGGACTGACATTTTCTGTCATTATGTTTTTGATAGTATTTTTCACTAAAAACAAATAGGAATGGAACAAACTGGATTACTTTTTAAGGAGAAAGTGGCATACAAATATTGGTGCTTTATCGTTGTCATTGGGCTATTTACACTTTTTTTTGCAATCGGGTGGTTATTGTTAATTCAAAACTACGGACTATATAGTTTAGAAAGCATCCTGCCAAACGGTGCATTTTTGGTAATTTTTATAACCCTTGCCGTTCTGTTTTGGAAGTTATTCAGAAAAGTAGCTGAAGTCGATGAGAAAAAAAATGAATTTAACCGGAAAATTAACTGGGAGGAATTTCAACATGCTCTATACAAAGAAGAAAGAATGGAAAAGTTGAAATACGATACCATAAAGGGCTTGATTGAAAAATTGGAGGATAAAGACACTAAAAAGGAACATCCCTTGAAAGAGGAGGTCGAAAAGCTCAGAGCTGATATGGAGGAGTGGAAAAAGCAGATAGATAAGCAGTACATTATCGAAATATCAAAAGTTTCAAAATCGAAATAATATGCACAAATTAGAAATCACACTGAAACAGCACACACCTCTGATTCATTTCCAGCACGACCAGGAAGGTGCAACGCTTCGGGCTTCGGAAGTGAAGCCAAAGTTAGATAAGTTTATACTGACCAAACTTGGAGAAAATCCAAATAAAGAGCAAATTATCTTGGGGCTAAATAAGCATGAAGACTTTGAGAAATTAAATTTTTACGAAAAAGGAAGACTAATTGCTAAAAATCAAGATTGGCTTATAGGAGAAGGAGAGCATCCGGCGCTAGATTATAAGATGAAGATTTTAATAAAAAACGAACAGAATGTCAAAATACCACTAGAAAAGAAACTTGTTAAAGATATAAGTGGTGTAAATGTTCAAGAATGTGATGAAAATGGGAACCCATTATACAAAACCACATTCCCTTTTATATTATCTAATATGGGTGGAAAAATTGAATCTGAATTAGTCAACTTCTCCATAGCAAAAAGAATACAAATCGTTCTAAACTCTTTCAAGATAGATTTATTAGAAATAATTGAGAATAGCATAGTTGAATTCTTCACTCTAAATAATTTTGGAGGCAGATGTAATAAAGGATTTGGCAGTTTCACTGTGATAAAAATCAATGACAAATCAATTCATTTCTCTGATGTGTATTTTAAAGAAAATACACAACTGTTAGAATTTGAACTTCGAAATGGTTTAATCGATTATAATTCATTTAAGAAAATATTTGGTGTCATTGATTACTATTGGAAAAGACTAAAATCCGGGATTAATTATGGTAATAACGAGTACTCAAAGTCTTTTTTGTATACATATGTCAATGAGCAGATAAAAAAGACATGGGAAAAAAGAAAGATTAAAGAATTCTTCTTTTTGGGAACTAGGCACATTGATCAGAATAACCAGAATCAACCCATATTTGCAAGAGCATTACTTGGTTTACCTGACAAATTTGAGTACGGAAGTAAGACAATAATGATATCTCATCCTGCATTTGAAAGAATTATGTCACCAATTTACTTTAAACCGATCATTGAAGATGGTTTAGTAACAATATACATATTAATTAAAGATGATCATATGCAGGAAGTCGCTGAGAGTATGGAACCTTTTAAGTTTAAAAAAGAGAATTCTGAAATGTTTCTTCCGTTAAATATTAAACTTGATTATGTTGACCTTTTGGAAAGATTCCGGTGTTGTTTTGAGGAGGAAAATTCGGTTACTGGTTTTTATCCGATTTTATTTAATGGGAGGCATATTTTAGAAAATGATAACCGAGTGAAAAATTTTGTAATATGAAATACACAGCCATTACCATCGGCCCAATCATAAAAACACTTTCCCTGGTTCGGAAGCCACGGGAGTTATGGTCGGCAAGTTATTTATTTTCATATTTAATGGGATGCATCATTGATGCAGTACCAGAACAATTTGAAATCATCTCACCAGCAAAACTAAACAAAAAGAAAAGTGCTGTTGGATTATACCCTGACAGGGTGTTTATCAAGCATCTGGAGCTTAAGGAAGCCGAAGATATCATTGAACAATCCCGAAAAGCTTTTGCGAGTGCTTTGAATCTAAACAACGCTGTTAATGATTATTTCAACATCATGAGCGTTTCAATAGAAGCCTCATCAGACGGCGAGGCAGTTAGAACATTAAATGAAAAGCTCGATGTCATGGAATTGTGTTGCACCCCAACCAATGAAGTATCGAGTCAGGAAATTCTGAGTTTGATAAAGAAGATAAAACATTCGCCACTATTTAAACTTGCTTTTGAGTCAGAGGATTTTCCAATAGAAATGCTATCTGATATAGCTTCTTCCGAACTGTCAAGCCTAAAGCCTACTGAATGGGGCGAAGCGAGAGTCCAATCAAATAAGATTGAAAAGGATAAGAATAGTATTGTAAATGAAGAAGACCATTTTTATCTGCTACTAAAAGAAAACTGTCCGGAAGAATATAAAACGTATCACAAATATATTTGCGTGATACAAGCTGATGGTGATAATATGGGGAGTGTGGTATCAAACATTCCTAATGGTAAATTATCAGCCTTTTCTAAAGACTTGCTGAATTTCGGGGAAAAGTCGTGTAAGATAATTGAAGCATTCGGCGGGCTTCCAATATATGCCGGAGGAGACGATTTACTTTTCATCGCTCCGGTTGTTGGGAAAGAAAGTCGAAATATATTAGATTTAGTTAAAAACCTTGATAAAGAATATCAAACAATTCGGGTAAAAGTTGAGAACTATCACATACTGAAAGAAGGAAAGCCTCTTACCACTTCCATGTCGTATGGTATATCTATCAGCTACTATAAATTCCCATTATACGAAGCATTGGAGTCGGCACGAAACCTATTGTTTGAAAACGCAAAACATATTGAAGGCAAAAATGCATTAGCCTGGAAACTACAGAAAAACAGTGGTTCGTCATTTAGTGGACGATGTTCTAAATCCGATGAAGTTTACAAGTTATTTGAAAAAGTAGTCAAAACTACTTCTGAGGATCATTTGGTTACAGCCGTGGCACACAAGATCCGTGTAAACGATTCGTTGCTTGGGCTTTGGAAAGATAAAGATTCTGAACATATTAGTTTGCGTCTGGATGCCTTTTATGATAAGACCATGGAATTCAATAGTAAATCCAAAGCAGAACAGGATTATTTGACAGCTACCAAAAACCTGCTGTTGGAATTGTACAAGACAAAGGACATAGAAAGAATAACAAGCGAAATATATGGCATGTTACGAACGGCCAAATTTATTAATGGAGAGGAGGAAAATCATGAGTAAAATGTTGATAACATTAAGCCCTGCCGGAAGGTTCTTTTTTGGCGGTGACAACACATTTGAGGTCATTAAGGACGAAAAAGTAGTGAACAGCGAATCTTCAAGTTATATTGTCCGCTCAAATTATTTCCCACAGCAAACCACCTTATTAGGTATGCTTCGGTTCTTGATTCTCGCACAATCAGAAGCTTTTGACATCGAAACACAAAAGATTACAGATCGAGAAAAAGCAAAGGAACTGATTGGTACAGAAAGCTTCTCCGTGGGGAAAAAAGATGGATATGAAAACATTGAATCTCTTGGCGTTTGTTTTGTCCAACGAAAATTGCAAAACGATACCAATGAATGGCAACATTTATGGATCGCTCCAAAAGATAACACTTATCAAGTCAATTTTGACCATGCATCAAAAGGCCTATTCAATGGAATGGAACTCGATGTTCCTGAAATATCTTCAGAAAAAGATGGAATAAAGGTCCCTTATAATCCAAAGGAATTTATTGGAACTTTTTTTCTATCCCAAAGTGGTGAAAAAATTCCTTTTTCGGATGTTTTCACAGAAGATAGTCGAATAGGCATTAATAAAGATTATACAGGAATAACTCAAAACTCAGCATTTTTCAAACAGATTGCCTACTGTTTCGGAAAGAAAGAAACGGAATATCAATACCGGTTTGCCTTCGATGCAGAAATAAAGGGAGATCCGACCAAATATGATGTGAGTATTGTATTGCTTGGCGGTGACAATTCCAAGTTTGTGTTGGGAGTTGAACCCTTTATCGAACTAAATCACAAAGTCTTAGCAAAAGAAGTAAATGGCTATCACAGGGTTGTTCTAACTTCAAATTCGTTTGTTGACAAGTCTATTACTTACGATTTTGCTATGGCAGAAACGCTCCCTTTCCGTTTTTTGAAAACCACAGTTGATACCGACGATTACAACATCTTTTCACAGAAAGTAAAACGAAGTGAAAGGTTCGAAATGTATCAAACTGGTTCGGTTTTTTACTTCAAGAACGAAGCAACAATGGAAGCATTTTTAAAAGAAATAAACGCTCATGAAGAGTTTATTAAGATCGGTTACAATCAATATCAAGTATTTACAAACAATCAAAAATAAAGAAACATGGCACTACAATCAGCATGGCTTATTACTGCTAAAACAAATTTGCACGTTGGAAACGAAAACACTTCCAACTACGGCTTGATAGACAAAGCGGTTCAACGCGATGTACTTACAGGCTTACCTTGTATTAACGGAAGTTCTTTGAAAGGGGCTATTAACGAGTACTGCACACAAGTTGCTAAATTAGGCGAAGATGTAAGAAAAAGGATCTTTGGTGTAGATAAAGTAAATAAAAAATCCGAAACGCAAAAAGGCGCCTATACTTTTTTTGATGCCAGTATCTTATTATTGCCTGTTCAAGATGATTCAAATCTGTATCACTGGGTTACTACCACTTCCATTATCAAGAGATTCAAAGAAAGATTAGACCTCTTTGGTGTAAATATTCAGGGAATTACAGACGAAGATAGTTTGTTGGTTAAAATCAAAGCACAATTCAATACAAGGGACATTAGTCTCATAAGTGATACAGAACTAACAACTTTATGTTCCGACACAGAGTTACCGATTATCGCCCGAAACCGTTTGGAAGACGGACAAAGTGTCAACCTGTGGTATGAACAGGTTCTTCCGTCTGAAACCGTGTTCTATACTCTTATGCTTTCAGATGATGATAAACTATCGAAAGCACTGAAAGACAAAATAATACAGGTTGGAGCCAATGCCACTATTGGTTATGGATATTGTCGTTTCACTGAAATACTATAGGACGATGAAAGCAAGAAATGAAAAACTGATGAAATATGCACAGGATGCATTAAACATCAATGATGCTATCTGGACTACAAAGTATCAATCCATCTTGGACGCCTACAACGGACAAATCGCTGCATTAAGCGTTGCAGTTGCCATATCAGGTTTGCGCCCTACATTGGCAATCTATTATCAGGACAAGCCAAACGCAGGTACAATTAGAAAAGCTAATCGTAGAACAATTTTGGATTTAATTGCCAAAATGATTTCACTTGATGAGAACATCTTCTTCTTTGATAATGCAGAAGCACTTCTTCGCCACGCAGTCAGTAATAACGCCGATTTATTGTGGTTGAAAAAGGAAGTAATTGAGTGTGCGATAGCATTAAAACAGGTCGTTAGAACTTATAATTTAGTATCCAAATGAAAAACCTCTATCATTTATTTTATAAGAAGTATTTTGATGGGATACCGTTCGACTATTTGCTTGAAAGGAACTCAGTTGTACCAGATAATGTTAAAAACACTATTAAAAAGCGCAATTACGAACTATTGAGAGCAGAACTTTTTGAGATACCTCGAAATGAACTGGTTAACAACTGGATATCTGCTAAAATTGCATATCCTGGGCTAATCACTGGTATTGGTATTAATCACGAGGTTGGTATTGAAGGTGAATTTAAACTTGGCATGCATTTCGACTTTACATACGGGATGCCAGTAATTTATGGCTCGTCCATCAAAGGTATATTGCGTAGTGCATTTCCCGATGAAAAGGACTGTCAGAGGACCTACATTAGTAAAGAAAAACAAATTCGTGAATACCTCGGCACTGGTTTTGAAGAAATTGACGTGGCAAGATTTCGAGACGTTCTATTTGAAGGTAAGGCAGAAGATTTAATTCCAGTTTACAGTCGTGATATTTTCTTCGACGCCGTGATAATAACTGATGTGAATTCAAGAATATTGGCGTCCGATTCCATTACACCTCATGGTAACAATCCATTGAAAAATCCCATACCGATCACATTTCTTAAAATAGCTTCTGGGGCAACAATGGAGTTTCGCTTTAGGTTGATAAATAGCGAGATTAATGAGATTATTGTTACTGATAAAATAAAAAGGGAACTTTTTCGGAAGATACTTGAAGATTTCGGGGTTGGCGCCAAAACAAATGTTGGTTACGGACAATTTTCTGAAGTAAAGTGAATTAATAAAAGGATCGTTCTTTGACATGTTGAGAAAACTATTTGCGAAAAAGATGCAATTTGTATGTTGCAGATAATGAGTGGCATATTGTTTTGTATTGACAAGTATGCATCTATTTTCTTCGAAAATGCGAAAAGATCTTATGTTATTCTTTTTGATTTTCGAAAAAATGAATATATACTGATTCTTAATCGACAAGATATCAATATATTACAAGATGGGAATATCTGTGTTTTTCGAAGATGTATTTTTAATAGTTAGATTAAAATCTATTTCGAAGTAACTTATCATTTTAAAATGCATATAATGAAGTGATTACATTGTGATGTGGATTGTTGTATGGTAAATTGGCCAATACTTTTTCGTACATTTGCGAAAACAGAAGGACAATTTAGTAACTCGCAGATATGAAGGCTATTCGTTTTATATTTTAAAACTGTCTATTTCGTATGTGCTTAATATACAATAAGTTCCTTTATGTTACTGGGTAACCGGCATTGAGACATCCAAGGGTCTGAATCAAGATCAAAGAAAATTAGTTCCTTTATGTTGCTGGGTAACCGGCATTGAGACACGGTATGACCATCCTTGCAATAAATGCGGCCATGGTTTTGTTCCTTTATGTTGCTGGGTAACCGGCATTGAGACGCAGCTGGCACTTACGGCAGTCATTTCATAGAAAGTTCCTTTATGTTGCTGGGTAACAGGCATTGAGACATTCAATCACAAGTCCTTTGTAGGAGATCGATTTGTTCCTTTATGTTGCTGGGTAACCGGCATTGAGACATAGACTGCACAGATTTTTAGATTAAAACTATTTGTTCCTTTATGTTGCTGGGTAACCGGCATTGAGACTTCCGAATGTCAGCACCAGCTACTTTTATTCCAAGTTCCTTTATGTTGCTGGGTAACCGGCATTGAGACGCTGATTGCATATGCGGGAATTTTGATTTAATTTGAGTTCCTTTATGTTGCTGGGTAACCGGCATTGAGACATTCTGGGTTGCATTCTCCGGTAATCAACACCGTATGTTCCTTTATGTTGCTGGGTAACCGGCATTGAGACGCTGATTGAAAATGGGGCTTATCCACTGACACGATCGTTCCTTTATGTTGCTGGGTAACCGGCATTGAGACTTACCAAGGACAAATAGTTGTTTCTGTGAAAAAGTTCCTTTATGTTGCTGGGTAACCGGCATTGAGACAAAAGATGGGTCAAGAGAAACTTTTCCTCCTAAGTTCCTTTATGTTGCTGGGTAACCGGCATTGAGACAGGTAATCCAGTACATTGGCGTTCATCACTGATTTATGTTCCTTTATGTTGCTGGGTAACCGGCATTGAGACCCTGGTCCACCTGGATCTACTACTGGAGGAGTTGTTCCTTTATGTTGCTGGGTAACCGGCATTGAGACAATTGTCTACCGTCATCAAAATGGAAAAAATACGTGTTCCTTTATGTTGCTGGGTAACCGGCATTGAGACATTCGTTGTCGAACTTTTTCGTCATCGTGATTGATAAGTTCCTTTATGTTGCTGGGTAACCGGCATTGAGACAATTCTATTCTTTATCTTTATATTTACTATCATGCGTGGGCAATTAAAACCCGCTGATTATTAACTGTTTATAATCGAGTTCTTTGACATCTTTGTAATCGCATTTTGCAAGTACCTCATTTATAGGTGTCTTATCCAGTAGAGAGATACTAAGAATTTGTAGAATTTCGTAGATTTTGCGGTCAACTTTCAGTTTGTTACCAATTATGGCCACCAAACAGTAAGCGATGATTGCAGAATACATTTGGATCTTGACGGCGTTGATACTCGTACCCCAAAAGGATTTGATTTTCAGATGCTGTTTCATCCATTTGAAAAACTGTTCTACTTGCCAGCGTTTCTTGTAAAGCAATGCTATTTCGGTTGCTTCCAAAGCGGTGTTGTTCGTGATAAAGATCAACTCCATCTTGGTGATTTCGTCATAATATTTGATACGCCGAAGCTTCTCAGGATAATGCTTGCTTGATTGGTAAGTTTCAAGCTTTCCGATTTGGTCACTCAACACTCCTGCGTTCTTGTCCACCTTCCTGGAATACATCCGCTTGAAGCGCATGTTATCCTTGGCCCTGGTCACAAAGAACGAGCCATGGGTGTGAATCTTTATTCCTCCCTTATGTTTCCTAAACTCGGCCCACCAAAAGACGCTTAGACAAAGGTCTATGGTCGTAGAATCCAAAGCGTAAACGTTGCCATCGACCTTCACTTCGAAATCGTCACGGTAACAACTCCGAAGGGCTTCCTCGATCAGGACATAGGCAAACTCCTCGAAAATCTTATAGCTTCGTTTTTCATTTGCTATGCCCAGATTCCTTCGATAAAATGTCTGATCAAAACCGAGATGGTAGAATTTTGGCTTATGTGCTTCCAAGCTTAGCATCAAATCACACATGCTATCTCTGGAAGTTAACTGGCCAAAAACCATACAGAGCATCTGGTTCCAACAGGTGAACGACTTGACATATTTGTTGCCATTGTGAGTTTCAACAAACCTGTCGAACACCCTGCGGGGCAGAAAATCTGTAAGCTGAGCGAAGATATACTTGCCTTGATTCATGGTATTTTGCTTTTCAAAAAGCTAAAAACCAAAATTTCAATTCAAATCGTCACACTCGAAAAAAACGCTACAACTGCGATGTACAAAGGATTTAAAAGAAGGAATTTTAATTTTTATTGCCCACTAGTGAAAATGTCAGGCAACGCAATTCATTCCATTATTCTTTTTATCCATTTCATTTTTTTTGCTGAATAAGGGGCATACTTCAAATTTGGCTCAAACCAAAATGATTTATGCAGGATGCTTTTATAATGAGAAAAGGTGTCAAATCCAGCTTTGGCATGGTAGCTTCCAATTCCACTAAATCCCACGCCTCCAAATGGCAAATTGCTGTTTGACAAGTGCATTACGCTATCATTTACAGCCCCGCCTCCAAACGACAGTTCCTTTACTATTTTTTTTACTGTTTTATCGTTTTTAGAATAGATGTAACATGCTAGCGGTTTCGGCCTGTTTTTTACCTCCTGTATTGTTGTATCTAGGTCTGAAAAAGATAGTACAGGCAAAATAGGTCCGAAAATTTCATCCTCCATAATTTTATCATCAAATGTAACATTCTTAAGCACTGTTGGGCTGATAAAACGAGCATCTCTATCCGTTGTTCCTCCATAACAAACCTTGGTGTTATCAATAAGTTCACAAAGGCGGTCTACATGCTTTGTATTAATTATCTGAGTGTAATGGTCTGAAAAATCCTGATAAGATTTAGGGTATTTGTCTAATTCTACAAACAGAGCATTTAAGAAACTTTCTTCTACGTTTTTCTCCACTAATATATAATCGGGAGCTACACAGGTTTGACCTGCGTTGAAGAATTTCGCCCAAGCTATGCGCTTGGCAGTAATTTTCATATCACAGTCTGAGAAAACAAAAGCCGGGCTTTTTCCTCCCAGCTCAAGAGTCACGGGTGTCAGATGTTTTGCGGCAGCTTGGTATATCAACCTGCCGACCGGAATACTTCCGGTAAAGAATATTTTGTCGAAGCGGTGTTCCAAAAGCGCTGTTGTTTCCGAAACACCCCCTTCTACAACATGAAAATAGTTACTGTCAAAATTAGTGTTTATCAATGTTGCCATGGCGTTTGATGTTCGTGATGGCAGCTCGCTTGGTTTTAAAATCACGGTATTCCCAGCAGCAAGTGCAGTAATGGCGGGCAGTATAGACAACTGGTATGGATAATTCCATGCTCCAATTATCAATGTAGTACCCAAGGGTTCAGGAATAATATAGCTTCTGGCTGGAAAATTTGCCAATCCTGTCGGAACTTTTTTAACCTTGCTCCATTTTTTTACATTCTTTATCGCAATGTTGATTTCGTGATATAGTAAAGAAAACTCTGAAGTATACGTTTCGAATTTCGATTTACCAAAATCTTCATAGATCGCTTTGTATAAAAGGCGCTCATTTTCTTTAAGAAGACATTGGATTTTTTTCAACGTAGCAATTCTAAACCCGATGTCTTTTGTCTGGTTTGAATTGAAAAAAATTCTCTGTTTTACTAGGATGTCATCTATTTTCATGGGTCGGACTTTTTTTGGTTTTGTTTTATTTCACCGTCAAAGTCGAGACTCCCGCTTTCAGCCAAGGTGCCTTGAAGTGAACCTTCACTTCCCCTGCCTGCCCATTGGCCTGAACGTAAGCAATGAGACGGCCGTGAAAAACGCGCTGCACATTGTCCGTATAATCGCCCATGTCCGAATTGTTGCTGGCTTCCAGACCCAACAGCGTAGCCGGCCCTTCGATGGTGCACGTGAGTTCGTCGTCCGAAAGCATCACGGGTATTCCCTTCTCATCAACCACCTGTACAACGATCTGAGAAAGTCCCTGTTCTTTGCTAATCGTGCTGACATCGGCGGTAACTGTCATGGCAGAAGGCCTGCCTGAGGTCTGCAGCGCATAATTGCTGACAGCTTGGCCAGCCTTATCCAGACCAATCACTTCCAGTTTACCGTCTTCGTATGGAATATCCCAGTAAATAATACCAGTCGTATCGTTGTAATTCTTAAGAGCACCGACTTCCTTTCCGTTCAACATCAGTTTTGCTTGAACTGCATTGGTATAACAAACGACGCGGACCATTTGTCCGGCACTGTAATTCCAGATGGGCCACGCATCGGTGGAAAGACCACCTCGACGGCTGTTGCGGGAAACAGGATACGTACCGATGTAAGCCACCGGCTTGCTGCTCCACAACGCCTGACGGAAATGTCCGCGGGGTTTGAGGAAACCGCCGAAATCGATAAAACCGGAATAGAAACCTCTGGAAGGCCAAGCACCGGATTCACCCAAATAATCAATGCCGGTCCAGATGAACTGGCCGAATATGAAACTGCTGTCACGAACCACTTTCCAGGATTCCATGCTGTGACCGTTTTCACTTCCAAAAATGACACGCTTCGGATACGTTTTATGATCCATGGAATAACGGTCTTCCGTATAATTGTAACCGGTGATGTCCAGCGCAAACGGATAATCCGTGTTGTTGGACATCACTACACCGGCCAATGCCGCTGTCACTGGTCTGGACGTATCCAGCGCACGGACATCGGCAGCCAGCCGTTTGGCGATGGCACCCAACCGTTCAGCCTTGGGATTATTGGGCAGATAACCACCCTGAACAGGCTGATTGATGGTCGAACCGTTCAAAACCGGATGGGAATACGGATCGTTCGGATAATCCACCTCGTTGCCGATGCTCCACATCATGATGGAGGCATGGTTGCGGTCTCTCAGCACCATGTCGCTGATGTCCCGGTCGCTCCATTCGTTGAAAAACGAGAAGGCACCTTGAAACTTTGGCGTTCCACTATTCCAGCCTGTTATCCATTTTTTCTTGGCGAACTCCCATTCGTCGAACGCTTCATCCATGACCAACAATCCGATTTCATCACACAGTTCATACACATCGGGCGCTTGCGGGTTGTGGCTCATGCGCACGGCATTGCAACCCATATCCTTGAGCGTCAGCAAACGACGTTTCCAAACCTCTCTAGGCACGGCCGAACCCAATACCCCAGCATCGTGGTGCATGCACACGCCCTTGATCTTCGTCCAGTTGCCATTGAGCGCGAAACCCTTGTTCGGGTCAAACGTCAACGTCCGAATTCCCATTTCCTGTTCATTGCTGTCAATGACCTGTCCATTCAAAGAAACAACGGTCCGAACCGTATATAAATTGGGTTGTTCCAACGTCCAACGTTTGGGTGATTTAACAGACAAGGCCTGCGTAACCGTTATTTTTGAATTGGCGGCAACAGATACTTTCTTAGTAACACCGGCCACCACTTTTCCCGTTACCGGATCTACAATTTCATTCAACACCGACAATGCAGCAGTCTGGGCACTTTCATTCTTAAGAGTAGATTCAACCGACACATCAGCCTTTTTTTCAGTCACGCCAGTGGCTTTGAAAAATACACCCCAAAGGTCCAGATGCACCTTACCGGAAGTAACCAGCCATACATTCCTATAAATCCCCGAACCTGTGTACCAACGCGAATCGGCCTCTTCCGAATGATCCACCCTGACGGCCAACACATTGGGTTCAGCCGATTTTAAATAGGGCGTCAAATCATACATGAACGAAACATACCCGCTGGGGCGAATGCCCAACGACTTTCCGTTCAAAAAAACCTCACTGTTGTTGTAAACGCCTTCAAAATAAATGAATACCTTTTCGGCAGAAGGCGCGGTGAAAGTTTTGCGGTACCAACCGATGCCACCGGGCAAATAACCCTGGCAACTGGCCTTATCGGGACTCAGCACGCCTTTTACGCTCCAGTCGTGCGGCAACATGATGGACTTCCAGCGGGAATCGTTAAAGGTCGGATCCGAACTTTCCTTGCTATCAGCCAGGTTGAATTTCCAATCGTCGTTGAACAAGCGGGCATTACCGAATTGGGGTTTCGCCTCCGCTTGAAACGTAGTTAAAAATAAAAGGGTAGCCCCTAACAATGTGGTGAGTTTCATTTTGAATGGATTGATTAAACGTTCGGTCAATAATGGGGTCTAAACCGCAATGAAGCAATGCGGCTTCAAATGTACCTAATTTCTATATTTGTGTAAACACCCTGACCAAATAAAATACCATGAAAACCAAGATTATGCTAACCGGTCTGCTGGCTTTGCTATTATTCGTTCCATTGAGTGCTCAGCAAAAACCCCAGACCTCCAACATCGATTCCGATTGGTCCTTTTACCTAGGCGATACGGCAGGCGCTGAAAAACCAGCTTTCAACGATGTCTCCTGGCGAAAACTCAACCTCCCCCACGACTGGAGCATCGAAGGCGAATACAGTCAGGCAAATCCGACCGGTCGAGGTGGAGGCTATCTGCCTGCAGGCATCGGTTGGTATCGAAAATCGCTCGTCATCCCTTCTTCCGAAAGCGGAAAACGCATTTTCATCACGTTCGACGGCGTTATGTCCAACAGCCAGGTATGGGTGAACGGACAGCTTTTGGGCAAACGGCCTTACGGCTATGTGCCTTTCTCCTACGACCTTACTGGCAAAGTCACCTTCAATAAAGCCAACATCATTGTCGTCCGTGTTGACAATTCCCTGCAACCGGCCTCCCGTTGGTATGCTGGAGCCGGCATCTACAGACATGTTCGTTTGGATTGTCTGAACCCCGTGCACCTGGACCAATGGGGTGTTTTCATCACAACTCCGCAGGTTTCCCCTGAAAAAGCAACAGCCAACATTCAAGCCACGGTTCTGAACCAATCCAAAAAAACAGAACTAGTTGTCGTTCAAACCATCGTAACCAGCCCTGACGGCAAAATTCTGAAATCGGCTGAAACCAGCCTTAGTGTAGCCGCCGGACAAAAAGCCGAATGCAAACAGGAGATCCTAGTTCAAAAGCCTTTGATTTGGGATATTGAAACTCCAAATCTCTATCAGGCGGTGACCACCATTCGCAGCGGAAAAACCGTACTCGACGAGCAAACCAACACCTTCGGCATCCGCGACTTCCGCTTTGAAGCCGCCACCGGTTTTTGGCTGAACGGAAGAAACCTGAAACTCTACGGCGTTTGCCTGCATCAAGACGCAGGTCCCCTCGGCGTAGCCATTCCCTCCTCCGTCTGGAAAAGCCGCCTGGAAAAACTCAAGGAAATCGGCGTCAACGCCATCCGCACCGCCCACAACCCCATGGAACCCGCCTTCTACGACCTCTGCGACCAACTCGGTTTCATGGTCATGGACGAAACCTTCGACACTTGGACTGCAGCCAAGCCCAACGGCACCCAAGGTTACAACCTTTATTTCAACGAATGGTGGGAAGCCGACACCCGTGCCATGGTAATGCGCGACCGCAACCACCCCAGCATTATCTTCTACAGTGTCGGCAATGAAATCCGTGACCGCCTCAACTCCGACGAAGGCCGCCAGCGCTTCCTCAACCAACGCGACCTGATGCACCAGCTCGATCCAACCAGACCGGTGACCATGGCTTTGTTCCGTCCCAACGAAATGCAGGTCTACACCAACGGTTTCGCCGATTTATTGGACGTAGTCGGTCAAAACTACCGTGAAAACGAATTGATCGGAGCCTGGAATGCCAAACCCGAACGCAAAGTCATCGGTACAGAAAACGGCCATGACCGAAATACCTGGCTGGCCCTGCGCGACAACCCCTACATGTCCGGCCAGTTCCTCTGGACAGGCATCGATTACCTGGGTGAAGCCAACTGGCCCGACATTTCCAGACACACTGGGCTTTTAGGAAGGAATGGCGATATGAACCCTGCCGGCTACCAACGCCAAAGCTGGTGGAGCAGCAAACCCATGGTCAAAGTCCTGCGCAGCGAAGAAAACATGGGAAAAGGTTCGCTGGTCAATGACTGGACACCAGCCGATTTCGGCACATACGATGAAGCCTACGTCTATGCCTACAGCAATTGCGACGAAGTGGAACTCTTCCTGAACGGTGAATCCAAAGGCCGTCAAGCAATCAAAGCCGACGCCTCACCCCGCTTCTGGAACGTAGGGTTCAACCCTGGCATCCTTAAAGCAGTGGCTTACAACAAAGGTGTTGAAGTTGCAGCAGACGAACTGAAAACGGCTGAAGCTCCTGTAATAGTCCTTTTAACTGCCGAACACACGACAATTCAGAACGATTGGAACGACGTAGCTTATGTGAACGCCACCTTGGTAGACGCAAACGGTTTACGGAACCCCAACCTCAATCCGAAACTCACCTTCACCATTTCAGGCCCCGGCATCATCAAAGCAGTTGACAACGGTGACATTTCTTCGCACGAAAAGTACGCCACCAACGTCCGGACGGCCTTCAAAGGTGAAGGCGTTGCCCTGATTCAAGCCACTGGCCTAGGAAAAATCATCATTACTGTTTCTGCCGAAGGCGTGAAAGGCACCACTCTGACACTAGTCGCGAAATAACGAAACCGAAGTATTAATGTCTTAGCCCCTACTGCAAACTGGCTTCAGCTGCTTGAAGAAATCATTCCCCTTGTCATCCACCAAGATGAATGCAGGGAAATTTTCCACCCGGATTTTCCAGATGGCTTCCATGCCGAGTTCGGGGTATTCGAGGCATTCGATGCTCTTGATGTTGTTTTGCGCCAGGATAGCGGCAGGACCACCGATGGAACCCAGATAAAAACCACCGTACTTCTTGCAAGCATCCGTCACTTGCTGCGAACGGTTGCCCTTGGCCAGCATGATCATGCTTCCGCCCATGCTTTGGAACAGATCCACGTAGGAATCCATACGACCGGCCGTCGTCGGGCCCATGGAGCCGCAAGCGAAACCTTCCGGCGTCTTGGCAGGACCAGCGTAGTAAATCGGGTGGTCCTTGATGTACTGTGGCAAACCTTCTCCGGCATCTACGCGCTCTTTCAGCTTGGCATGTGCGATGTCGCGGCCTACCACGATGGTACCATTCAGGGACAGACGGGTAGCTACCGGATACTTGGTCAGTACTTTCAATATTTCTGCCATGGGTTGATCCAGATCGATTTTAACGGCATCCCCTTCTCCAGCGTTACGAAGCTCCTCAGGAATGTATTGACCCGGGTTGGATTCCATTTTTTCCACCCAAATACCCTCCTTGTTGATCTTGGCCAGAATGTTGCGGTCGGCCGAGCAAGAAACACCCATGGCCACCGGGACAGATGCACCGTGGCGCGGCAAACGGACAATGCGCAGGTCGTAGGCAAAATACTTGCCGCCAAACTGAGCGCCCAAACCAATTTCCTGAGCAGCCTTGAGCATTTTGGCTTCCAGTTCCAGGTCGCGGAACGCCTGACCCCATTCGTTTCCGACGGTAGGCAGTTCATCGTAATATTTGGTAGAAGCCAGTTTCACGGTTTTCACGGTTTGGTCTGCAGAAGTACCGCCGATCACAAAAGCAATGTGATAGGGCGGGCAAGCAGCCGTACCCAAAGAGGTCATTTTTTCGATGAGGAATTTTTCGAGCGAATCAGGGTTCAACAGTGCTTTGGTTTCCTGATACAAATAAGTCTTGTTTTGGGAACCGCCGCCTTTGGCAACGAACAGAAACTTGTATTCGGGGCCGTGCCCGGCCATGATGTCAATTTGCGCTGGCAAGTTGCAACCCGAATTTTTTTCGGTGTACATATCAAGCGGAATGGTTTGCGAATACCGCAGGTTCTCTTCGACGTACGTCTTATAGATACCCAGCGAAAGCGCTTCTTCATCGTCTCCATTGGTCCAGACTTGGTTGCCTTTCTTGGCAAAAACCGTCGCCGTACCAGTGTCCTGGCAGAAAGGCAAAATGCCCTTGGCTGAAACCTCGGCATTGCGCAGCATGGTCAACGCCACATACTTATCATTTTCGGTAGCTTCCGGGTCGGCTAGAATGGCGGCCACTTGCTTCTGATGAGCGGGACGGAGCAGGAAGGAGACGTCGCGCATGGCAGTATTGGCCAGCAAAGTCAGCCCTTCCGGAGCCACTTTCAGCATTTCCTTACCTTCGAACTGGGAAACGGAAACATATTCGTTAGTAAGCAGATAGTATTCGGTTTTGTCCTTTCCCATGGGAAACGGATCTTGGTAATGAAACGGAGGTACAGGCATGATGATTACAGTTTGAAGGTGTACCGCAAAGATACGAAATGATTTTTTACCCGTTGACCTTACTTAACAAGGATTTGCAGCGAGCAGCCTTCAAAGGGATCTCATCGATCAATTTCTGCAACACCTTGAGGAACGGATGGTCAGGCCGCTTTTCGCCTGAACCGTAGCGTTGCATCATCGAAAGTTCCAGTTCCGCATCGCTGAGCATGTGCTTGTAAACAGCCGTCAGCGCAGTTTCCCAAACATCAATCAATGGAAGGAAATCAGAAGCCTGCATACTGGAGGCTGGCTTCCCCCATTCCTTGGACAATCCTTGCAGAACGCTCTGCCAGGCAAAATCCGGATACGAGCGATATAACTTTTCCCAAGCGTTTTCCAGTTCAGAAATCGAAGGGCACGCTCCATTCTCAATGGAAAACAACAATTTACCAAGTTCGGATTCAGGCACCAACAATCCGGAAAGATCCGACCAATTGTCCGAAATCTGTCCGTTACCGGTTGTGAGCGTCTTCATCAAGTCATTCAGCGCATCTTCCTGTACATATTCCAAGCGATGGATCAAGGCTGAACCCTTATAAATATCCAGTGCCGATTGGTAAAGCTTCTTGCCTTTTACCAAGGCTGATTTTTTTAGAATACAACCCGTAAGCATGAATTCTGCAGCGTCAGAAACCTGTATTTCCTCCATGCGCGCCAATCCTCGAATGATGCCTTGGGCAGTGAACGGGTTCGACACTTCAAAACACAACTTGTCGGCAGGCTTCAGCGACGTGCGTTTATCACGCTGTGGCCATTTCAGCTCATCACGAAGGGAGCCGACACTGCGCAGCGAGGCACCAGGTGACAGGTAGCTCTTTCCGCCCTCCTCCAACAAGTAGGAAAAGGGGAAGTCGGTGGTATCTGGATTGCCGGTATGCCGGCCTTTGATAAAGGTGAACGCTCCGACATGACCCGGCCATAAAATATAGGCATCGCTCCCTGTTTTGCAGCCACGCTCGCAAACGCCGCTGTGCATGGGACCCAGTTTATAATAATGATTGCTCTGATTGGTTCCGGAACCGAAATTGCAGAACGAGAACATGCCGCCCACCAACAAGGTTGATTTGTGCATGGAAACCGTATACGGTCCTGCAAACGACGCACAGGCTTCTCCGTTTTCCATCTGGCAATTAGCAAAAAACAAGGAATCGTGGGCGGAAAAACCTTTAGAGAGTTCAGCCGCTTCACCGACAAAACAACGTTCCAACTGAACACCCTCTTTCACGACGGAACCCGGCGCAAAAATAAAATGCTTGGCAATGACATTGGCACCCACATAAGCAGCAGTGAGCAACGGTTCGTTGTTGTCACCCTGAAAAGCAGAGGGCGAACTGCACAAGCTGCCGTCTTCGAGCACGCTGGCACCGTCAATTTCGCAACCATCGCCAATGTGAAGATTTCGAAGTGTTCCAGTATTCCGTATGCTACAGGAAGCACCGATCGAACCAATGGTGGAACGAACCGAACGTGCAAAGTCCTGAGCCAATTTATGGAGGACACTAATCAACACAGGCCGATGCGCATTCATCGTCGTCACATACGCCGTCTGTGCGGAAAGCCCTTCGTAAATGGGCACTGCACGGCCACCGGTTTCATCCAGTACCGACACGGAAGTACCGTTTCCGAAGCTGCTTTCTCCTTCAGTATATAAGGCACCGATGTTTTCAATGATGGTCCCTTCCCCGATGGAATAATTGGCTATATATAGGCTGACATGGCTTATATAGACATTATCGGCTATCCGGCAGTTATGCAGATGCGCCTTGCAGATGCCGCTTTCGACGGGCACGCCACCCGGCAGAATCAATTTCTTTCCGAAACGTCCAAGATGGATATCCCCCGAAAAAACCGTTTCAGCCACATATTGGACCAAGAAATCGGGCGTAACCCGAATACGACTCCAATCTTCAGCCTGACAATGCTGTTTTTGCAACTGTAAAATTTCTTCCGATGTCAAAAGCCTTCCGGTTTCCATAGCAGTAAAAATTAGTTACATTTCTTCGGTTTCGTCGTACTTCTGAAACAGAAAGTCATTGTACGGAAAGCGTTGGATGTGAAGATCCTTGACCCGATCGTACACCAAAGTTTTCAGCGCCTCCATGTTGGTCAGGTTTTTGGCTGAAATGAACATGCAATCCTTGCCCAGTTTGGACATCCAGCTTTGCTGCAATTCCTCCAAAGAAACGTTTTCTTTGGTTCTGGGCGTCAGATCGTCTTCTTCCTTCTCAACGTAGGAGAATGCATCTATCTTATTGAATATGATAATATTGGGCTTCTCGCTGCAACCAAGTTCAGCCAACGTCTTGTTCACCACATCGATCTGTTCTTCAAAACCCGCATGCGAGATATCCACGATATGCAGCAACAGATCAGCTTCCCGCACTTCGTCCAGGGTTGACTTGAACGATTCCACCAAATCATGAGGAAGTTTACGGATGAACCCGACCGTATCGGTGAGCAGGAAGGGCAAATTGTCGATGATGACCTTGCGAACCGTTGTATCCAGGGTCGCGAAAAGTTTGTTTTCAGCGAACACGTCCGATTTACTCAATACATTCATCAATGTGGACTTGCCCACGTTGGTATAACCCACTAACGCCACACGAACCATCTTGCCACGGTTCTTACGCTGAGTAGCCTTTTGCTTGTCAATATGCTTAAGCTCCTCCTTGAGGTACGAAATCTTGTCCAAAATGATACGACGGTCGGTTTCGATTTGTGCTTCACCGGGCCCACGCATTCCGATACCCCCACGCTGGCGTTCCAGGTGAGTCCAAAGATGGGATAGACGGGGCAACATGTATTTGTATTGTGCCAGCTCCACCTGCGTCTTGGCGTGGGCGGTCTGGGCACGTTTGGCGAAAATGTCGAGAATCAAATTGGTGCGGTCCAGAATCTTGACCAACAGTTCAGCCTCTAGGTTACGAACTTGTTTGGAGGAAAGGTCATCATCAAAAATGACCATTCCGATTTCGTTTTCCTCCACAAAAGCCTTGATTTCAGCCAGTTTACCTGTTCCGACAAAGGTTTTTGGGTTGGGACCGTCAACGCGTTGCAAAAACATTTTGACGACTTGGGCACCAGCCGTTTCAGCTAGAAATTCCAGTTCGTCCAGGTATTCCAAGGCCTTGTGCTCGGGTTGATTTTGGGTGATGAGACCGACCAGTACGGCCTTCTCAGTATCTGCGACGTCTTTAAGCTCAACAAACATATAAAAGGGTTTGCAGCAAAGATAAGACAAAGACGACAAATAGCATACCTTTTGCTCAGCTCCTTTTTTTTGATTAATTTTGTTCTACTGTTTCAAACAGTATTATAATGTAACGTTCTATGGTTGGTCTTGGATTTTGGATTGGTTTCGTCGTCTTTGTTGTGGTCATGCTCAGCCTTGACCTGTTCGTTTTTCATAAAAAAGATACGGTCATTAAAGTCAAGTCCGCTTTGCTCTGGAGCTTGTTCTGGATTGGCTTGGCAGTCGCCTTCAACATTGGTGTGTATTATTTTCTGGGACATCAGAAAGCGCTTGAATTCCTGACGGGTTATCTTATTGAGGAATCACTTAGCGTCGACAACCTGTTCGTATTCATCATGATTTTCGGATTCTTCAAGATTGCTCCTGAATACCAACACAAAATCCTGTTTTGGGGTATCATCGGAGCCATCGTCATGCGTGCCCTCTTCATTTTCGCAGGGGTGGCACTCATCCATCAGTTCGACTGGGTCATGTATATCTTTGGAGGTTTCCTCATATACACCGGCGTCAAGATGCTTTTCGAAAAAAGCGAAAGCGAGGAATACAATCCGACCGACAATGTACTGCTGAAGGCTTTCCGAAAAATCATTCCGTTCACGGACGAACCCAATTTACACACCTTCTTCATTAAACGCGGGAAAAAGTGGTATGCCACCACCTTTTTCATAGTTTTGCTCATCATCGAAGGCTCTGATTTGATCTTTGCCGTAGATTCCATTCCGGCAGTACTTTCTGTCTCCAAGGATCCTTTCATTGTGTACACGTCCAACATCTTCGCCATCCTGGGCTTACGTTCGCTGTATTTCGCCCTGAGCGGCATCATGAAGTACTTCTATTACCTCAAATACGCGCTTGCAGGCATCCTCTCCTTCATCGGTTTCAAAATGTGTTTCAATGAATTCTGCGCGCAAATGGGATATGGCCTGGAAATCTCCAACATGGTTTCCTTAGGCGTAATCATAAGCCTGTTGACCATCTCCATCATCGCCTCCGTGATGTTGAACAAGAAGGGCATGGATGAAGCGTCCCAGTAATTACTGCGCTTTCCTCTTACGCTTCCCGAGTTCAGCCATCACATTCTTACGAATTTCCGTTTCTGCCTGATACAATTTGACCAATTGCTGGGCTGTCAGAATTCTACGAAACTCGGTGTATGCCCTTTCGCGAATGTTTGCCAATTGTTTTGCCCGCGCCCACTGAGCGAGAATGAGCTGATCGGCTTCCAGCGTGCTGAGACTATCCGCCTGAACTTTCAAAATTCTATTTTGACTTCTGAAATCAATGTTTGCGATGGCACGTTCATATCTCAGGTATAGCGGCCGAAACTGAACGAACGTAACCTCATCCAGTTGAAGGTTTTGCCGGATCTGACGCAATTTTGCCAGTTCGATTCGTTGACGCAGCAGTTGGTTGCGGTTTACCTGCTGCGACTGAACCATCGTTCCGGCTAACAGGAGCAGAAAGAAAATTAAGAATACAGCAATTCGTTTCATACGAACATAATTTTAATGATAAAGTTGTATTGAGCTCGCAAGCCAAATGTTCTTAAACTTGGACGTTTCGTACAATAAGCTCGTTTAATATTAGTTGATAGTTGTTGTTTCTGTTGATAATGCCTCCTCCAAGTCATCTGCCTTATATTCGGCAAGCAATTCGGACAAATCCTCATCCGAAAGGTTCTTCAGAATATCTTCCAAATTTTCTTCTTTGGACACAGCAGCAGGAGCCTTCACTGAAACGGTCTTTTTATAATCCACTTCCGTAATCGGCCGGACGGTCTTCGCAGCATTTCCGGATGGTGTATCCAGCGTTTTGACTATTGCAACGAGCTGATTCTCTTGTTTCAAAGCATGATTTGGCAGTAAAAAAACAAATACTAGGATGGCAGCTGCTGCAGCGAATACCGCAAATGCGCCGGTAAAAAACACCCGTTTTTTATGGTTTACAGTGCGTGCCTTTGCTTTCTGAAGCGTCCGTTCCGGCATCGTTTCAAAAAAATCTTCCGGAACCTTGTAAGGCAGTTCCTTTCCGACTCGGAGGAACTCGAATTGCTCTTCAGCATTCTGATTCATTGGTGATTTCTGATCAATCATGGTCTGATAAGTATTTTTTAATTTTTTCAAAGGAAAAATGGTAACTGGTCCTTAAAGTGCCGACCGATGTATGGAGTATTTGTGCGATGTCTTCGTAGGATAATTCGTCGTAATAACGCAGATTAAACACAATCTTCTGTTTGTTGGGCAATTGCTGAATCGCTTGCTGAAATTTTCGCACTATTTCATCACCGTTTTCCAATTCAGACCCTACAGCCAGTTCAGACGTAGACTCCGAAAGCAATTCTTCCCGTTTTAGACGGAAATCCTTATTCCTGAAATGCCTGTTGCACTCATTGGTTGCTATCCGGTACAGCCAGGTGTAAAGCCTACTTTCACCCTTGAAACTCGCGATATGGCTATAAACCAGTATGAACGTTTCCTGCAGGATATCCTCTGCATCCTCATGACACACTACCAACCGCCGTATGTGCCAATACAACTGCTTTTGATAGGTGTTCATCAACAACAGAAAACCAGTATCCCTCGTGGCCGGATCCTGTATCATCGCAAGGATCTCAGCTTCTGTATTTTGGTTCATCCAGTGTACAATTTGGCATTCCGTTGTTTATCTTTGATGCAGGTGATTCCTCAAAGTTAAAAAACTGCAGCAATTTATTTTGAAAAATAAACACGCATTGTATTTAACTTTATCAAGAATAGAGTTTCAAACGAATGTAATCCCTAAAAACCACCTTTATGAAAAAAACAGTTTTCTTTTTTGCACTTGGATTAACCATTATAATGCTTCCCTCCTGCCAGAATAACGGAGCAGGAGTCCTGAGCGAGGAATCTGCATTCATTGGCGAGGACGCTCCAGCGGTAGCATCGTTGGATGAAACTCAAATTGACGAGACCATGGAAGCGGTCGATTTGCTGGTTGACGAAGCCATCACCAACCATGCCAACCTTTTACGCTCCGCTTCAGCCGATAGCAACCAGTATCTGACCGATTGCCCTCTTATTACGGTTGACACCATCGCCATACCCCATATAATGACCATCGATTTCGGAACTTCCTGCACCGGTAAAGATGGCAGGGTTCGTTCCGGCAAAATCTTGGTTTCAGCCACTTCCTTTAAAACATTTCCGTCCGTTCGTCAAAAAACCTTTGAAAACTTCATGGTTGATGGCAGAAAGATAGCAGGCACCGTTAGCAAAACCATTCAAAAAGACGCAACCAATCTGATACAGACCGCATTGGTCAAGGAAAATATTTTGGTCATCAATACTGTTAAAGGTGACACAGTTAGCCGCATCACCGACTTGACCCGTCAATACAAGAAAAATGTCTTAGCAGATAAAACGGACGATCAAACCCGGACCTGGGGCAGCGTCATCAGCACCCGCCCTAACGGTCTTGTCGTAACCAAAACCATTTCCGAAACGACTCCGCTTTTATTTGAAGCATCCTGCAAACACATCGTCAGCGGCATCGCTTCTTTCGAAAACAGCAAAGGCCGGAAATGGTCCATCGATTACGGCGACGGCAGCTGTGATGACAAAGCCATACTTACCGTCAACGGAAAGTCAAAAGAAATCACTATCCATTGAAAGTGATTCCTCGGTACTAAAAAAGGTTGAATCCGCAATTGGAGTGAACCCCAAAAGTTTAGACAAATAACTTTTGGGGTTTAATTTTTATGGAAAAATCAAGTAGAATTAAGCTCCACTCATTGGTGAAGAGAATCGATCTAGTAAATCGTTTTAGGTCAGGAGAGAATCTATTTCAGGAAATAATTAAGTAGAAGTGCAGAATAAAGTAATTTTGATAATTATAAAATTTTCTTCATAATGTTTCAATATCTGTATACTTATTATAACTTTGCACTATGAAACGAACCATAATCACTTTTGGAGGATATTTTGAAGCGTTTATCGAAGGATTAACTGATAAAGAACTACAAAAGGTTGATTATTTATTAACACTTTTGAGAACACAAGATAGGTTACCTGTAAAGTTTATTAAAGTAATTAGAGAAAGCGTTTATGAACTTCGGATTGATTACAACTCAAACATTTACAGAGTATTCTTTATTTTTGACGAGGAAAAAGTAGTAGTGCTTTTTAATGGTTTTCAAAAAAAATCACAGAAAACACCGCTCACTGAAATTGAAAAAGCAATAAAAATAAAAAATGAATATTATGAATACAAACGACAACAAAATAAAGAACTATAGCGAAGTTCTTGACAAGAAATATGGCTTGGATGGAACGCCTGAACGTACCGAGTTTGAGCAAAACGCATCCGATTTTTATTCTGGTTTGGTTTTGCATCAAGCACGCAAAGAAGCCAAAATAACACAATCGGAACTGGCTTACCGTACCGGAACTACCAAATCTTATATCTCACGCATTGAAAATGGAGCTATTTCGCCCAGTGTAGGGGCTTTCTATCGTCTTATTGCTGCTTTGGGAATGCGAATTGAAATTGTAAAACCAATTGCATGATGAATAATACAAAGAAATCCAGCGAAGTGCTCTTTAATTATTTTCCTTCAGACATCAGATAATATAGCAACATATTGTGCTACTGGGGTTAATTTTGCAGGTTTCTTGTCCTTCTTTTTCGCTTGAATGACACACATCGTAATTGCATTTCACATTATCCCGAATGGAACAGACTAAGCCGTGTGGCATTCTTGCCAAATCGTACTACTAATACAGTTCGTAATATCCAAGGTGTATTTCGTGAAAATGAAATATTTCCTTGTGGTAAATAACGTATCTCTTTATGTATAATGCTATAGTTCTTCTGACCGAACGCTATATCTCATCGGGATAGGTTTTGTACTTGAATGGATTAAAAACATAACTTGAACGGTGTAATTATCAGTCTTAAACGGATTAGTTTCCGTACTCCGTATTTTGCAAAGTAAAATCACATGCCGTTCCGCCGATAATAACGTAGTTGTCTTCAAATCCGACGAAGTGTTCTTTAAATATTTCTAACCCTTTTACCATGGCATTTCCTCTATCATTATTTCAAACTCTTTTTCAATCCGGGCATCCGGCTCATCTTTCATGGACAAATACAACGAAAGTTTATCCACCACATTATGATTCGTAGGAAAAGGCATAGTGGTTGGATATTTCCATAGTTCGATTCTATACAACCCTTCTACCTCATTATAATGAGCTCCAGACGGATTGAACAGTTTATCCCAAATTGCCCGAGTTTCATATTGTTCAGAGTTTAAATGGGAGTATTGCGACAACGCATTTACTCCACTAATACTGAAATCACCCTCAGGTCTGGCATCGCATTTCATGTATTTGAGTTTGTTTTCGGTCTCTACGCCATGGGGGGTTCTCCATTTTGTGTTTTTGTTTTCCAGAAGTGGACGAACACGAAGAATGATTTGGCAGACAGAACAGATGATCAGACCCTGACCTAGGGCAGCGTCATCAACACCCGTCCCAACGGTGTTGTCTTCACTAAAACGATCGATGAAACGACTCCGCTTTTATTCCAGGCATCCTGCAAACATATTGTCAGCGGCATTGCTTCCTTCGAAAACAGCAAAGGCCGGAAATGGTTCATCGATTATGGCAACGGCAGCTGTGATGACAAAGCCACACTCACCGTCGACGGGAAATCAAAAGAAATCACGATTCACTGACTAATCCGAAAACAAAAAAAAGGCTCCAAACGAAGCCCTTTTTTTGTAGTATAAACTGATTGATCAGAAATCATCTTCAGGGAAACCGGAACGACGGAAGCCGGAAACCTTGAAGAAGGTGAAACCATAACCATCATCCGAATAACCAACATAGAAAATAATACTATCGGCAGCTTGTCCGCTTGGTGTCGTTGCAGCACCTTTTAGGATTTTACCACCACGTATAACCATGTTGATATCGTAACCAAGATTAGGAATAGAATCATTCTTACCAAAAGTTAAAGCATTATAAGATACCGGTACTTTACCCATAAAGTTCCAGAAGTTCTTTTGATCGTAAATATACATGGAATCAGCATCGTTGGCATTCGTGTTGTATGTCAGCAAACGCGTGACGCCAGCCCCATAAACATCTCCCCAAGTCCAGTTTTCAAGTGTATCAGCAGAAGGCATGGTCGTTCCTGTCCCAAAGAGAACATCATATTCTTCCAAGGAATTCTCATAGGTAACCCACCAGTCACCAGCCATGTCCTGTATAGCCGTTCCGCCCGGCTCCGTGATCTTCTCGCAGCTAGTAAACACCAATGCTGCAGCGAACAAAAATATTGAAAGTTTCTTCATATCTTTATTTCTTTATTTGGTTAACGTTACAAAGAATGTCATATTACCGGCATAGCCAACTTCCCAATAAAGGCTCTGAGCAGTTGGATCGTAAACGCCATTGGCCATTCCGTCCAAAGAGTCACCCCAACCTTTTACCTTGCTTGAAAGTAAACCTACTGTATTGTCTAAATTCAGCTTAACATAACCGGACATGGTATATACATTCGCATAGCCGGCGGCCCTTGGATAGTAGTAGCCACCCCAGAAGTCAGTAACACTGAAGAATCCAGGAGCAACCTTAGTCACTACAACAGGATAACCTGAATAATTCACCGTAACACCAGCTCTTAGACGATGGGTACCCGCAGCCGATTTATAGGTGCCTGAAATATCGGTTGTAACAGCAGGATTACAAACTATGACCGTACGGGATACAGAGGTTTCGAATCCGTCCACGTTGGTCCCGGAATATACTACATTATACAAACCGATTGTATTGGGGTCAACTGCGTCTCCGGAAACCGTTACGTCACCAGTAACATTCACTCCGTTTTCAGTGGCAATCACTCCAGGATCGGTATAAGAAGTACCAACCGTCACCAACATAATGGGATCACCTTGCATTTCAAACGCAACATAATGAGTGATTACAGAATGATCCTCTGTGGTGATGTCCTGGCAACCAGTCAGTCCGAATATGCTGCCAATCAACATAAGACTATATATGATCTTTTTCATAGGAAATACTTTTTTTTTAAATTAATTCATGTCCCACCATACATTCACATCAGCATCCACCTCATCTGGTGTCTTATCATTGAAATTGCGAGCGAGTTCAGGATACAAGAAGCGCTTTACAAGTTTGTCATTCAAATAGTTTTGAGCAGGGACCAACAATGATGGCGAATCCAATCTTCGAGCTTCACTCCAGGCTTCCCAATGGTTCACCATACATAAAGCGACCCATTTTTGCTTGCCAATGAGGGCAATTTTACCTGCAGCGGTACTTGCTCCATCCCAGGACGCAAAGTTGGATATAAAAGCAGATGCGCCTGAAACACCATGGAGATCGAAGTTTGCACTAACAGCAGCTTCATAAGCGGTCTTTGCAGCAGCATCTGTGCCCCAACGCAATTGAGCTTCGGCAATAAAGAATTGCACTTCGGCAACCGTTACGAAATAAACCGGAGTAGTGGCAGTCATTAACGGGAAACTGTAATCTTTGGTTTTGGTAGTGACAAGTGTCTTGCTTCCAGGAAGCAATCCTTTCCATGCATTGCCGTTGGCCGATTTGGTAAACAAGCGCGAAATGCGGGGATCGTTCGTATCAACTAGGTAATCGATGATGGGAGAAGATGCAATGTTATTGATCGTACCCAAACCGGAACCGCTCCAGTTACATTCATACCAAGGATTTCGTTTTTCAGAAGCATCTTCATAGATACCCATTTTAATGTCATTGGTCAGATTTATCTTACCATCATTGATCAAAGCCATTACTTGATTTTTAACGCCAATTTCATCAAAATTGGATTCGCGCATGTAAAGTTTCAGTTTCATCACATTGGCAAAGGTGATCCAGTCATTCAGGTTTCCGTCAAGGATAAGGTCCGTGCTGATTACATCACCCGTTTTAACCTTGGTCAACGCATTGTCAATTTCCGTTATGAGGCCTGCATAGACGTTGGTTCCGGCTTCCCATGCGGGCATCGGAACCGCACTACCCTTCAGAGCATCTGTGTACGGGATATCTCCCAAAGCATCAGCAAGAATCTGAAACGTATAGGCTCTAAGTACCGTAGCGGCAAGAACATCACCCCAAGATTCTTTTGCAGTAGCTTGATCAATCACGACTTTCAGATCCGTAAGGCCACCGGCCATTAAATCACGATAAGGAGCATTGAAGGCCGTTTGAAGGATGTTGTATTCAGCCAGGTCATTGTATTGGTTAGCTTCCACAGCCTGATCCCAATATTGGGCAAAGAAACCTCCAGCATTAAAGAGACTTTCTCCTAATTTGGCTGCGATGAAGTTTTCAGCAGATGGCAGGAC
>Ga0209125_1000830_pt1 | contig 34842 bp, 25 predicted proteins | sample BarGraIncub1131A_FD_184503 | JGI IMG/M metagenome (GOLD analysis project Ga0209125, IMG submission 184503) | Arctic peat soil microbial communities from Barrow, Alaska - Barrow Graham LP Incubations 11-31A (SPAdes) (version 2) | ecosystem: Environmental > Terrestrial > Soil > Wetlands > Peat... | reverse complement strand
AACTCCCTTTCCTGTGCCAACATTAAAGAACTCGAAGCCCGATTCATTCTTTTGTCCAAGCAGCCGTTCAATAGCCACCACATGGGCCCGGGCAAGATCCACCACGTTGATATAATCCCTGATACAACTGCCATCAGCAGTATGGTAATCATTTCCGAAAACAGACAACTGTTCACGGATTCCTGCAGCTGTTTGGGTGACAAAGGGCACCAGATTATTAGGAATCCCGTTAGGAAGTTCACCAATCAATGCAGTCGGATGAGCGCCGATCGGATTGAAATACCTTAGGGCTATGCTTTGTATCTGCGGATTGGATTTGGTGAAATCACGGATAATATCCTCGCAAATTATTTTTGTGTTTCCGTATGGGGATTCGGCCATTTGCCGGGGTGTCTGTTCGGTAACCGGAAGTTTGTCGGGTTGACCATAAACAGTACAAGAAGAAGAGAAAACCAGGTAATCCGTCTTGTATTTATCCATGCATTCGAACAAGTTCACCAGTGAGAGCAGGTTGTTCCGGTAATACATCAGTGGTTTGGCAACTGATTCACCGACTGCCTTGTATGCAGCAAAATGAATTACCGCATTGATTCTCTTTGACTTTTGAAAGAATCCCTCAAGGAGATCCAGGTTCTGCATATTGAAACAATGAAATTCCGGACGTATTCCGGTTATCTGCTCAATCTGATCGATCACCCCTATCGTGGAATTACTCAAATCATCCACAATGACAACCTCATATCCAGCTTTCTGCAATTCAACAACTGTATGTGAGCCAATATATCCTGTTCCGCCGGTAACCAATATTTTCCCCCTCATATTCTGAATTTTTTTTCAATCAAACGTTTTATCCGCAATTTTGTTGTTGAATTGTATCTAATTCCAAAAGTACTAAATATAAGATTTATTCATGCGTTTAGATTTTGTCTTTCAATGGTCGCATGGAATACCCACAAAATCATTTTCGGTTGGTGTGAACATATTCTCGTGGGTATTTCATATATTTGGAGTTCAAATAATCATACATGAACCTTTCAGTCCAACTTTCAGAATTGTTGAAAACCAACGATTGCGTGATCATCCCCGATCTCGGAGGGTTTATTGCCAATTATCAGATCTCAGGATATGATGAGCAGACAGACCAGTTTACCCCTCCAATCAAAGAAATTATTTTTAGCGGAAAGCTGAAAAAAAATGATGGATTGTTGGTTAATTACATTTCTGATCGCGACGGAATAGGATATCTCGAAGCCAGAAAAATTGTCTCAGAGTTTGTCGCCGAAAGTATTTTCAGACTTGAAAATGGTGAGCGGATCATTTTGGAGCAGATTGGTACACTTCGTTTTGATCAGAATGAACACCTGATTTTTGAGCAGGAAAAGACTAAAATAATCAGAACGGATGCATTTGGTCTGGATTCATTCCATTTCCCAAGACTGGTTAATAAATACAATCATCCGCCTAAACCCGTTTTGCGGGACAAAGACCCTGAACCTCAGAAGCACCTTCATCCGGCACTTAAATATGTACTGATCGGGATACCTCTTGTCGTGGCGCTCTATTTCATTCCGTACAATAAATTATTTGACCAAAGCAAGTTGGTCCACTTGCAGACTTCCAATACCGCTTCTTTGCCGATTAATGATACAAAGCTGATTAATAAGGTTGAAGCTGTTAAAAATACAACTGAACTGAATGCAGCGGCCTCAAGAGTTGGTTCGATTCCTGCTCATGCTTCGACTGTCGCTCAGCAACCAGAGAAGACTGTCGCTCAGCAATTGGAAAAACCTATCGCTCAAACCGTTGTTAATGATTCGCCCAGTGGTAAATATCACGTAGTAGCAGGATGTTTTAAAGTCAGGGAAAACGCTGATAACCTTGCTGGCAAACTGATCAAACAAGGTTATCCCGCACAGGTCTCCAATTTGGGAAAATATTTCTTCCGGGTGTCTGTTCAAAGCTTCCAAACCAAAAAAGAAGCTGAAGTGGCACTTGTACAATTGGCAAATAGTGATCCTGAAACCGGATACTGGTTGATGGCTGACAAAAAGTAAGGTTTACAGGGTTGCTGCTTTTTGAACTTCACGGAACACCCTCATAAAGTTACCACCCCAAATTTTCCGGATATCGTTTTCGGAATACCCTCTTTTAACCAGTTCGAGGGTGACATTCCCCATTTGGCTCACGTCTCTGCAACCGGAAAGATCACCTCCCCCGTCAAAATCGGTTCCAATGCCAACATAATCTATTCCTATCACTTTAACGATGTGGTCGATATGATCCACCATATCCTTCACGGTAGCCAATTTTTCGGGAAATTTTTTGAGCGTTTCACGGTATTCCTGTCTGGCTACTTTCATCTTTTCATCGGAGAGATCCTGAAAATCGTTGTATTTATTTCTGACTGCCGTCATGGCTGAGTCTCTTTTGGGGTCAGGATCAGGCACTTTTATATAATCAGAAAGAAAGCACATTTGAATGACGCCACCGTTTTTAGCTAACGCTTTCAGATCCGGATCGGTCAGGTTACGTGGATTATCACAGATAGCCCGCGCGCAGGAGTGGCTTGCAATGATTGGGTATTTGCTCAGGCGGATGACGTCCATAAATGACGCATCGGAAATATGCGAGACATCAATCATCATTCCCGTTTTATTCATTTCGGCAACCACTTCCTTACCAAAAGCTGATAGCCCATGATGTTCCTCGCCTTTTTTCTTATCGGTAGAAGAATCGCAGATGTCATTGTTGGAAGTGTGACAAAGCGTTATATACCTGATACCCATGTCGTAATATTTTTTAACCATGGTAATATCGTTCGCCAGCCCATATCCGTTTTCCAATCCGATGAAGATGGCTCGTTTGCCTTGTTTCTTTAATTCATAAGCATCATCCGGTTTCAGGGCTATTGATGCCTGATTTGGGTTAGCTTTTACGCTTTCGCGGATAGCCTCAAGGATCTCGAGCGCTTTCTTTTTGGCATTTTTATCTCCTTCCGGATTTCTGGGACCCTGGCTTATAAAGACTGCAAAGAATTGAGCATCGAGTCCTCCCTCCTTCATTCGGGGGAAGTCTACTTTAGTCCCGGAAACGGCCTGATCGTTTCGTTTTCCGACATCGAATCCATCGTGCGACAAATTCATTGGGGTATCAGAGTGGGTATCAATCGTTAAGACCGATTGGTGGATTCTGGCAGCCTTGTCTGCAAGGTTTTCTTTGCTTTGGAGGCTTCCTGGTAAGGTAAGAAGGCAAGCCATGAGGAAGGAAAAAAGTAATGTGATTTTTTTCATTAGGTTATTTATTTATATTCGGCCAGGCGGCTCAGGTATTTGCCGATGATATCGAACTCCAGGTTGATGACGCTGCCTTTCTTGATAGCATGAAAGTTGGTGTGCTCATAAGTATAAGGTATGATGGCCACCTGGAAAGAGTCCTTTTGGGAATTCACCACCGTTAGACTCACTCCGTTTACTGTGACGGACCCCTTCTCGACAGTCATATATCCCTGGCGTGCTTTTGCCTTATCGAATTCATATTTAAAAGTATAATACCAGCTGCCATCCGCTTCCTTTACATTTTCACAGAGAGCAGTCTGATCGACATGTCCCTGAACGATGTGACCGTCGAAGCGTCCGTCGATTTTCATGCTTCTTTCGAGGTTGACTTTATCGCCGACGTTCAATAAGCCAAGATTGGATTTAAGCAGCGTCTCCATGATGGCTGTAACGGTATATTTATTGCCTTCTTTGTGCACAACTGTCAGGCATACACCATTGTGAGAAAGGCTCTGATCGACCTTTAGTTCAGGTGTAAAATCACAGCTTAAGGTCAGGTGAACATTCTCCTGATCTTTGATTAGTGATACGACTGTACCCATTCCTTCGACAATTCCAGAAAACATCGCTGTAAAATTTATTTTTTGCGAAGATAATAGATTAAACAGATTGAATGTGCATTGTTAGAAATAAGTATATTCATGCCGAATTTTGGAAAGAATCCCTTAACTTTCTAAGTATGAAAAGTGCGAACCGTGATTGGCCGTTATTTTTGCCTTTGTTACTGCTTCTTAGCTTGATTGGAAATCCTAAGATGGCCAAATCACAACAGGACCCTGTTTATACCCAATATTTAACCAATCTGCTCTCCATACAGCCCGCTTATGCAGGAATCACCGGTGTTCTGAATGTTTCGGCATTATCCCGTGCGCAGTGGGTAGGATGGGAAGGAGCGCCCAACACCAATACTTTTACCATCGACATGCCCCTGAAATCGCATAATGTGGGATTGGGACTTTCCATCGTTAATGACAAATGGGGACCAATTTTACAGAATGGATTCTACGTGGATTACGACTACCGGATTTTTTTAAAGGCCAGACAATACCTCTCCCTGGGAATAAAAGCAGGATTCAACACCTATCATGCGGGGCACACCGATCTTGAAATCAATGATCAGATGGATCCTTCCTTCGCGCAAAACGTGAATCTCAGGATGTTGCCCAACTTCGGAGTCGGAGCGCTGTGGCACAGTGACATCTTCTTTCTTGGGTTCTCCATGCCTAAGTTGCTTGTTAACAATATTGTTGACGATTCACAGAATAGCACTTATCACGAGTTTGTTCATTTCTACGCCATGGGAGGCTATGTGTTTTTTATTTCTGAATACGTGAAGCTGAAGCCCACACTGCTGTATCGTTGGAGCCAGCAAACACCATCCTACATCGATTTGGGGGCGAACATTTTACTTTATGACAGAGTGTGGTTCGGGGCGACGTATCGTTTCAAGAATTCTTATGCCTTGTTGTTCCAGTTTATTGTGAACAGTCAGCTTCGATTCGGTTATTCTTTCGATCTGACCACCTACCATGAGAGTATGGTGAACTCCGGGACGCATGAGTTTACCATCAACTACGAATTTCAGAGCACCAAGCGAAACAGGAGATATATTGCGAGGTATTTTTAGAAAAGAGGGAGCCTTCCCTATGGATTTCGTTTATTGGAAAAAACGGGGTAACTTATGGTATCAATTGCAAAATAGCACGGCGGGAAAACCCAGCAACTCCCGTCCTCCAAACCATCACTAAATCTGCAAATATGGCAATGAATAAATTTGTTTGGGAGGCCGCACCGGATTACTTCACCCTGTCAAGTCCCTCAAGAACCATCAGGTAGGGCTCACCGATGCGGCCAAAAAGTTGTGGCTCCACCCACACGAACCGGGCCTGCCTTATGTGTATACACGATGCACCAGAGGTAAATACAATTCGTGAATATACAGTTTAAAAAAGATCAAAATTCAAAAAGATGAATAAAATTACAATGCTTTTAGTGGCCTTGTTCGTGGTTTCGACAAGTGGATTTGCTTCTACTGTTTCAAATCCTGCATGCCTGCCTCAGAAAACCTCTTCAGTTATATCGGTTAGGATTGATTTGGGAGATATTACTAATTTGAACCAATGTGAGATTGCAGCACTCATTGACAAAAATCTGGAAGCAGCAATACCTGATACACCAAAACTACAATGTTCCGTAACTGTGGGAGCTTCTTTTTCAGTAGGAATTGCAAAATTTACTATTTCCGTAACGGTTTCGGGTGACTGTAGTGAGGTATATGCTGATGGAAATGAAATAGCAAATCGATTGATTGCCAAAATAAAGACACATTTAATTAATAATTTCTAAAACCGATTGCCAAGAACTTAATATTAATTAGCAACTGACTGTCTAATCTGGCAGTCAGTTGTAATAAACTCAAATCAATGAAAAATCTCCTATTCATAGTTATAATTTTTTTTTGCAGAATCAATGTTTATTGTCAAGAAAATGGCAATTATGATTTCAATATTCAGTATGATATGCAGCTAAATCTCAACGGCAATAGTAATTATAAAGCAAACTTGTACTTTAATAATATTCAGTCTCTATTTGTATATAAGGAAAATCCTTTTGAAGAAAAGGAACTAACAGAAAAAGAGATAAGTAAAACGATTGAGGCAAGCAATAATGCTTCATTTACCCTCCGATTCAAGGATACAGTTCGATTATCTATGAAATACAACCGAAATGAAAATTTGATCAAGGAATTTATCAGGGGCTTCAATAATAAGTTTTATCAAGTCACTGAATCCGCGCCTAAATTAATCTGGACTATCAGTGAGGAACATAAAAAAATTGACCTATACGAATGTACCAAAGCAACCTGCAGTTTTAGAGGTCGTAATTATATTGTTTGGTTTACAACAGCAATTCAGACGAGTTTTGGCCCATTAAAATTACATGGCCTGCCAGGGCTAATTCTAGAACTTATCGATGAGGAAAAGGAAGTAATGCTTTCTGCTAGAGTTGTGAAAAAAGAAGAAAATATTATTGAAAACGACCCAAATGGAACAATAATAATTTCGCGATCAGACTACCAAAAGATAAAACTAGGGGAAATCAAAAAGGTGGAAGAGATATTAAATCGAGTTTCATCTAAATCTGAAAGAGGATTCACAATAACTGCAAAGATTAATAGTATTAAAAGTATAGAAATTGATTAGAAATTGACCTCATTAAATTATTGAAATCAAACCAAATCCTCCCGTCCTTGAAAAAATATACCTATATCTTTGTCCTATTGCCATATTTTGCATTTTCCCAAACATCCATTTCGGGGACAGTCATGGATGAGAAGAAAAATCCGGTTCCGTATGCCAATGTTTTTATTCAACCTGAAAATAGCGAAGCCATTGTGGCCTACTGTCAGTCGGACGGGACGGGTAACTATGTCTTAAAAATAAATAAAACAGGAAAATTTCGGCTGAATTTTTCTGCTATGTCCTTTAAGACTAATACAATTCCTATAGAAGTTGGGACTAGTTCAGATGAAGTTGTCAAGAATGCTATAATGATTTTTGAGCCAATTCCGCTAAATGAAATCATCATTTCGGCAGACAAGGCGATGATCATAAAGAGAGACACAATCATTTTCAATGCTGCAGCTTTCGCGAAAGGGAACGAACGGGTATTGGAAGACTTGCTTAAAAGAATTCCGGGATTGGTCATTTCAGATGATGGAGGCATTAAAGTCGGCGGTCAGGATGTAGAAAAAGTAATGATCGACGGTGATGATTTGTTTGAAAAAGGATACAGGATTCTTACCAAAAATATGCCCGCTTATCCGGTCAGTAAAATTGAAGTCTACCAACATTATTCCAATAACAAACTTCTCAAAGGAATCGAGAACAGTGAAAAAGTAGCCTTGAATCTAAAATTGAAGGATGATGCAAAAAGGCAATGGTTTGGCAATGTTTCTCTGGGTTATGGTCCCGAAAATGGAAATCGCTACCAAACTTACGCGAACCTGATGAATTTTGGCGGTAAAACAAAATTTTACGGAATTGTAAGCCTCAATAACGTTGGAGAGGACGCGACAGGCGACATTAATTTCCTGATAAGGCCAGCTTCTGAATCGGATGAGGCAGGTAGCGTCGGTGAAAACCAAAATGCAAGATCAATAATTGACATTAGTAGCTTCTCTCCCAATTTAAAACAGAATCGATTATTGTTCAACCAATCAGGCGTTTACGCATTAAATGCCATTTTCAATCCAACATCTAAAGTAAAAGTAAAAACATTGGCCTTTTTCAACACCGATGAAAACAATTTCTATAATAGCATATACGAATCAACTTCTATCGGATCAACCTCCTTTTCTAATTTCGAGGATCACCGTTTAATAAATACTCAGGTAACTGGATTCGGCAAAATTGTTATTACAGATGATATTTCAAAGAATCAAACGCTTGAATTTATCGGGAAATTCAATCAGTCAGACGAAAACAAGAATAATAAATTAAATTTCAATGATTCTTTATCCAACGAGATATTAGCAAATAATAATACCTTAATTGACCAGAAGCTATTATATACCAACCGGTTAAGAGATAACAAAGTGTTACTTCTATCTGGCAGATACATACTGGAGAAATCACCACAAAATTACTCCATTGATAAATTCTATTACCAGCAGCTCTTTCCTGAGAATGCCGGAGTGAAGTCAATCAGTCAGGCCAGCGAAGATCAGATGCAATTTGGAGGATTTGCCGCGCATCTTATGGACAAAAAAACTAATGGGAATTTATTGGAAATCAAGTTTGGGAATCAATTCAGAAAGGATGTTTTGCACTCAGATTTCAAATTGATGAACGAAAAAATTATCATCGATGAACCTCCTTTGTACCGGAATAACCTGACCTATTCGACCAACGATATTTACTTAAATTCAAAATATCATGTACAACAAAGGCAAATCGGAGTATTTTTGGGACTTGATTTTCATCAGCTTTTCAACTATTTGGAACAATCTGGAAATATACAACGCCAGTATCCTTTTTTCATAAATCCTCAAATCGGCGGACAATGGAGCATCAACCAGAAAAACAAGATTCTTTCATCTTACTCATTTAATCATAAGAACGCAACAGTAACAGATGTAAATAACCAATATATAAACATCGGTTTCCGTTCATTTTCGAAGGGAACAGGGGCGTTTAATCAGCTAAATATGAGCACTTTCGTTCTCAATTATACTCACGGCAATTGGAGTGATAAGTTTTTTGCGAATTCTTTATTGATTTACAACAAATACTATGATTTCTACAGCACCAATACTTTAATCTCCAGGAATTATTCTCAATCAGAAAAAATCCTGATAAAAAACAAATCGTTCATCATTTTTTCGTCTAATGTGGACCAGTATTTAAAGCCAATCACGTCTAATCTGAAATTCAACTTTGGGTTTTCAATTTCTGATTACAAAAACAGGGTCAACAATCTGGATCTTCGTTCAATTAAAAGCATTAATTTAAACTATGGCTTTGAGTTGCGGTCCGGCTTCAAGGGTTGGTTCAACTATCACTTTGGCTCAAAATGGAATTACAATGAGATAAAAACTATTTTCAGTAATCATTACACGGACAATATTTCTTTCCTTGACCTATCTTTTATGATTGGGAAAAAATTGGATGTTCAAATCCGTTCGGAACGTTACTTTTTTGGCAGTCTTGACAAGGAAAACAACAAATATTATTTCATGGATTTAGATGCTCGCTATACCATGATAGAAAATAAGCTTACTCTCAGCCTATCGGGGCAAAATTTATCAAATACCAAAACATTCAGGAGTTATTCCATAGACGATATCAGTTTTTCCAGGAGCGAATACAGATTACTTCCACGGTATATTCTCCTGAAAGCCGAATTTCGATTCTGACCAATAATGGCTTTCGCCCGGAATCTCCTCCTGCCCTCCGCGTAATCCGCCACATTTTGCAAAAGAACTTTTAAATGGTAAATTTGGCTGTCCCAGTCAGTGACGGGATGATGTCGCGACATGAATGAGATTGAAATTAAGAACAGCCACCAATCAATTTGCAAACTACTTTCGGAAAGGAAGTTGAAGCCCGCCTTTGACTTGCTCGAAAAGATGATCACTGCAAATGGGCTGGGAGAATACAGTGACCTGCTGCTCGACCTGGAACAGAACTATAAATTCATGCTCAAATATACGGTCGAAGGGATTACCGATCCGGAAAGACAGAAAATCTATCAGCATATTCTGGTTTCAACTTTCGATCTGGCAGATCATTGCGCTGACAGTCTGAAAATGAAGTTTTCTAATTCGCTGGAATACCAGAAGAAGCGAGGGCTTGCCAGGTTTAATATCGAGAATGTGTCGGCCCATATTGCATTACTTGAATCGTTTCATCAGGAAAGTGAATTGCGTCAACTAATAGATGTTTCGTACTTTGATAAAAAATTTGAACAGGAAGAAGAAATTCATTATCAGAAAGTTATCAGCCTCTTCTACTACATCTGGTTTAAAAGCAAACTTTCTGCGGACGAGATTTCATCCTTCAAAAATTATCTGCTGAATCCTCTCATTCCGTATTATGAAAAAGCCTTCCTGATCACTTCATTAATTCTCAGTCAGCTGCTGTTCTTCGATGAGCAAAAAATCATGTTGCTTTTTGAAGGGTATGAAACAGATAATGAGGAGGTTAAACAGAGGGCACTGACAGGTTTGATCATAACCTTGTATCACTACGACAAAAGGATTTTTCTATTCCCTGCCATAACGGCCAGATTGGAAATGCTGAATGAAAGAAGTTCTTTTAAACTCCATCTTGAAAAAATACTACTCCAGCTGATTGGCTCCAGGGAAACGGAAAAGATTCAGCGAAAGCTGCAGGATGAGATTTTGCCGGAAATGATGAAACTGAGTCCTAACCTCAGAAATAAACTGAGTCTGGAAGCAATGCTGGGAGACATCAGGAATGAAGACAAAAATCCGGAATGGCGGGATATTTTCAAAGATTCTCCCGGGCTGATGGACAAAATGGAGGAGTTGAATGAAATGCAAATGAAGGGGGCAGATATATTCATGACTTCTTTTGCCAATTTGAAAAACTTTCCGTTTTTTAGTGAGCTAACCAATTGGTTTGTTCCTTTTTATCCAAGCCATCCCCAACTGACCAGAAGCTCTTCCACCGAGGACCAGCAGGATAATCGAAAACTCTTTGACCTGATCCTGAAAACTCCGGTATTGTGTAACTCTGATAAGTATTCATTTTGTTTCAGTATGCAGACCATTCCCGCTGAATACAAAAAAATGATGTTTGACAATTTAAGCGCTGAGTTTGATCAACTGATCGAAGCCGAAAATGAAGAGGATGTCATATCCAGGGAGAAAAAGGCTGAAGCGGTTTCCGGTCAGTTCATCCGGGACCTTTACCGGTTCTACAAACTTCATCCGCAGCGGGAAGGATTTGAGAACATTTTTGCCTGGACTTTCGATTTTCACAACAAAAGTGTCTTCTGGAAACTTTTGAGCGAAGACCATCATCTGTTAAAGAATATCGCTGAGTTTTACTTTGCAAAAAATTATTACCACGAAGCAGCCGAAATTTATGAGATACTTCTGAAAGATCAGGAAGAGCCTGAAATCATTCAGAAATTAGCCTATTGTTACCAGAAACTGGAAGACTTCGAGCTCGCATTGACTTTTTATTTAAAGGCAGATCTTTTCGATCAGAACCGGATTTGGAATTTTAAAAAGATCGCGCTTTGTTACAGACACTTGAAAAAGCCGGATTTAGCGCTTGAATATTACCTCCGTGCAGTTGCCTTAGAGCCTGATAATTTGACGCTTCATATATCAATCGGACATTGCAGAATGGAGTTGAAGCAATATGAAGAGGCGTTAAAATCCTATTTCAAGGTTGAATATTTATCCCCGGGCAACAAGAAAGTGTGGAGACCCATCGGCTGGTGTTCTCTCTTGACAGGCAAAAAACAGCAATCTGAGCGCTATTTCAAGATGCTGGTGGAAGACTCACCGAACAAGTTTGATCTCATGAATATGGGCCATGTACAATGGTGCCTGGGAAAAAGAAAAATTGCTCTTGACTTTTACAAGCAAAGTATCAACGATGCTGAAATGTCTGAACGGGAATTCATGGAAGCCTTTTATGAGGATCTTGAGCATCTTTTGCGTCAGGGAGTGGATGCCGATGACGTTCCTATCATGCTCGATCAGTTAAGATATTCGCTTCAAAAAGACCAGACTAACGTAATGATGCAATGAACAATAAAATCCGAAATAAAGAGTTGAGTTGGCTGTCGTTCAATGAGCGACTACTTCAGGAAGCTTCCAAAAAGGAGGTGCCATTAATTGAAAGGCTTAAATTTCTGGGAATTTATTCCAATAATCTGGATGAGTTTTTTCGCGTCCGGGTAGCCATCTTACGCAGACTCGCCAGCATCGAAAATCTTGTTCTCCTTGAAGGCGACCAACCTGCAGATGTTCTGAATCTGATTGAGCAAACTGTAGTTTCCCAAAGCATAAGGTTCGAAAGAATCTATAAACAACTGCTTATAGATCTGGCAGATGAAGACATATTCATTATCAACGAGACGCATCTGACTCCTGAACAGGGAGAATACGTAACGGCCTACTTTAAAGAAGAGGTTCGTCCCAGAATCATGCCCATCATCATCAAGAAGAACCAGAAGCTTCCTACCTTAAACGATGATGCCATCTACCTTGCAGTAGTCCTGGGTAAATCAAAAAAAGAGGAATACGCACTCATCGAAGTACCAACCGATATTCTTCCCAGATTTGTGGTACTGCCTTCCGATGATCAAAAGAGACATATCATTTTACTAGAGGATGTGATCCGATATGAATTAAAGGACATTTTTTACATGTTCAGTTTTAAGAAAATAAACTCTTATATCTTCAAAGTCACCCGCGATGCTGAACTCGATCTTGATGATGATGTGGCAGAAAGTTATGTAAAAATATTGACGAAAAGTCTCGAAAAACGGGGCAACAGCGAATTGGTCAGATTTGTTCATGATAAAGAAATTCCGGAAAATTTCCTTTCACTGTTACTTAAAAAATTAAATTTTGACAAGGATGACGTAATTATCGGGGGCTCGCGAATTCATAACTTCAAGGATTTCATGGGATTCCCGTCAATCGGGAATAAAAATCTGTATTACAAAACGATAACTCCATTGCAACACCCGGATATCCCCCAAAGAACGCCTTACCTTGGATCGATTGCTAAAAAAGATATCCTTCTTCACTTCCCTTATCACTCCTTCTACCATTTTATCGATCTCTTAAGGGAGGCATCCATTGATCCAAAAGTCACAGAGATCAGGATGACTGCTTACCGGGTGGCAAAAAATTCCAATGTTTTCCATGCGTTGATTAACGCGGCAAGAAACGGCAAAAAAGTCACGGTAGTATTAGAGCTGAGAGCAAGGTTCAATGAACAAGAGAACATACAGTGGGGCAATATATTAACCAGGGAAGGAGTAAAAGTCATATTAGGCGTTCCCGGCTTAAAAGTTCACGCTAAACTTTGTCTTATTTCCAAAAAAGAGGATAAAGATATTGTTCATTATGCATGTATTGGAACCGGAAATTTCAACGAGACTACCGCAAGGATTTATTCTGATCAGATGCTTTGGACTGCAAATCCTGTCATTTCAAAAGAGGTCGCCAAGGTCTTTGGGTTTTTTCAGAAAAATTACATGATTGGAAGATACCATCATTTAATGGTTTCTCCGTTTACGATGAGATATAAAATGATCCAGCTGATCAGACAGGAAATTCAGGCTGCCAAAAACGGGATGAAAGCAGCTATCCATTTTAAGTGTAATAATCTTGTTGATCCTGAAATTATTGCCAGACTTTACGACGCTGCAAAAGCCGGTGTGGAGGTCAGACTAAACGTCAGGGGAATGTTTTCACTGTTATCCTGTCCGGCAGATGAAAGCTTCTCTATTCCCTCCATCGGAATTATTGACAGATACCTTGAGCATTCAAGAATTTATTATTTCTACAATGGTGGCAAGGAGAACATTTATCTTTCTTCAGCAGATTTGATGGCCAGAAACCTTGACAGAAGGGTCGAGGTAACAGTACCGGTTTATGATACTGACTTGAAAAAAGAGCTCAAAGGATTCCTGGAATTACAGTGGGAAGACAATACTTCTTCCAGAATTCTGGATAACGAGCTTTCCAACAAGATCACTAATCAAGGGCAGCAACCACCCATAACTTCACAAGTAGCATTTTATGACTTTCTTACGTCGCTGAAGCATCAGGAATGTAAAAATGTGCTAAACAGTAGTACAGAGACTATTCCCCATAAAAAAATGGACAATAACATCGAGCGAATAAAATTATAATTGTGGTGAAAATATTTAGTACCCAGGAAAGCCCCTACCGGGATAGATAAGATTACCGGTGTTAAAACAATAATCCCCAACATCCCGTATTTCCTGCGAATGCGGATAATCATTTTATTTGATCTTGTGAATTTATTTGCTGTCAGCTTTCTGTATCTTCTCCTATCAAGCCACTGCTCAAATCTTAGCTTAAAAATTCTCGGGGTTATGTAATAGATCAAAGGCCAGATAAGCTTAAGCTCTTTCAGCATGAAGGAGAAGAAAGAATAGTAAAACAAAAAACCAAGGAGTCCGCCAATCTCCATCATGACAAAAGTCTCCACTTTATTCAGCCCAAAGAGATAGGCATACGGAGTAGCCCAAAAGAATTTCAGACTGGCAATAACGATGACGTTTATATATTTAAAGATGATTCCCATTTCAGTTTACTCGTCTCAAAATTAGGTATTTTACCGTCAAATTATTATAGTGAACTTTGTATTTTGAATTATCTTTGTAAAAACTTAAATAATCACAAAATTGTTTGGAGAGCGCATTGTACTTATATATTGTTTTCTATTTTATTCGTTATTGACCTTTGGCCAGTCTATCCAGGAATTTAAAGAAATCTGGGTGAAAGAGAGCAAAGAATATCTCCTAAACAATCAAAGGCCTCTCCCATACCTTCAGTCGGGATTTCACTATTTCTCAAGGGTACAGGACAATGTACTGACGGAAGGTCTTGATTCCGAATGGGATAAATTTCCAGTCGTACCAGGTGCTCCAGTTCCAAAATCCAAAAAATTTGAAAAGGCTCCCCAATTTAATTTTGATGAAACTTCGTATCACAATCCCCGGTTTCTGCCATGTTTTTCCTCTGAAGCAAGCGATTACTCAGGTTCACAAAGTTCCGACATCACACCAAGGATCAGAAAACCCGACTATATTACCGCCAACCCGCTTAAACTGAATTTCAAATTCTACGGTAATAACATTGTTCTTACTTATGATAAGTTATTGTCGTTACCTGTTGATCAACCTGTCACAAAAGAAATAGTCGTCGATTACTGGAAAAAATTTATTGTCGCAAACAGCAATCATCTTGTCAACCAGCTAATTGTTGTCCAAAACAGGTTAGGACTTAACGATTGGGGATATTTTTTACTCATAAAAGCCTTTACAAATGCATTATATCCAAATAACGAGGCTGGAGAGACATTGCTTTCATGGGCATTAATGACCAGATCAGGCTATGATGTGAAAATTGGCTTTAATCAGCTCGGCAGTTCCGTTTTGTACACTTCTTCAACAGAGATATTTGGCGTTCATTCCGTCAGAATTAATGGTTCCGTATATTATATTGACAAGCCAATACATTCATTCCCGATTACTTCCTATCTTCCGAACCATCCGGGAGCTGGACGATCTATACACCTAAACATCAAACAGTCACTGAATTTTCAAGGCGAAGTCCAATACAAGAATATTGAATTTCGATGGGATAAAAGGCTGTACGAATTCAATCTGAAATATAATCCGGAGGATATCCGCTTTCTTGAGTCCTATCCACAAACTGATCCGACAGTTTATTTCAACGCTCCTTTTAGTTTTCTGTCAGGCGAAAGTCTTTTAAAGCAAATCAAACCTGTTCTTGCAGGAATGAAAAAAGAAGAAGGTGCCGCCTTTCTTCAACGGTTCGTACAAAAAGTATTCGCCTATCGCCCTTACAATGATATGTATGGTTATGATCGATTCATGTTCCCCGAAGAACTTCTCTTTAAGGACGAAAGTAACGACAAGGGAAAAGCCTTGCTTTTTGGCTGGATGATAACGAATCTACTCAATCAAAAGGCCGCGCTTGTAGAATTCCCGGGGTTCTTCTCGGTTGCAATATCATTGGGGCAACCCATGGATGGGGATAATTATCTTGTCAATGGAAGAAGCTACACTATCGCCGACCCTACTTTTGAAAATGCCCCCATTGGACTGGCAATGAAAGAATTTTACCCAATGAAACCACTTATCACAGAGCTTTACAACAAAAAGGATGATGAGTTAAGGAAAGTAAAAATATGGAAACTCGCCATGGCCTTCGGAGCCGAGAGGAGTGGTACTGGTACTGATTATTTGAAGGATGAAAGCGGAAATTCCTTTATTACAGGCTATTTTAAGGAAAACATTTCGACCCATGCTTTGTCTGTACCTGCACCATTCATCGCAAAATTTGATGCGAACAATACGCTGGTCTGGATGGTTAAATTCAGAACTGGGGGTAAGGCTTTTGGATTGGAATTAAAACAGCTCGATAAGAATGAATTTTATCTGGCCGGGTCATTTAGGGGAGAACTTGAGTGTAATGGAATGAAAATCCAGTCTGCTCCCACTGACCCGGATCTGTTTTTTGCCCAATTCGACAGAGATGGTAAGGTCGGATGGTTGACAAAGAGCGGATTGGATGATTTGGAAGAGGACGCTAAGTTATTCTATGTCGTAAGATTTTCCAGGTCTGGTGAAATTCAATCTGTTCAGTTATCCAATGAAGATGAAAGAAAAGGGGAAACAGGATTTCAACAATACACCAATGAAGGTCTATGTTATATTGCATCGAGGTACCAAACCACTGGACTGGAAAAACCAGGAGAAGGAGTGGTCAAGAAATCTCTCCTCCGCCTTCGTCAAAGCATCAGTAGATTGCGTCAACTTGGCATAGAACGAACCATCGCCGGAATATCCTCCGTGCTTAATTCCATCATTATGGACGGAGATCGGCTGACAAGTGGAGAATTAACAGCAGTTTATAAGGAGATACTGACGGAAGGAAAAAGTTTATTGACCCCCGCAGAGGAGCTAATACAGAAAATAAAATTGCTCAAAAACGAAGATGGAATTGTTGAAATAAATACTTCGGAATTGAAACCGTTTAGAATTCTGAATTTCAGGATCTATGACAAATCCCATTTCAAGATTATTCCGCTAGACAACAACGATCTGAAAATTAGGGTAATAGATGGTATTGATTACGACAATGATGTAATAAAAGAAAAGGTAAATTCAGTTATTTTTGAACTTGCAACTGGTAGTTTGATCATAGATATTGGATCTGACCATCAGGTATTTACTAAATATTTTCGACACTAATTTTTTAAATTGTCAACTTTTTTTTAAAACTCTGAATATTTAAACTTACTTTGATAAAAAATCCTGAATTACTACCTGTAAAAATAAGTTCAATGAGAATAATTCGTTTTGCCCGGCTACTTACTATTTTGCTTTCTTTGGTCTTTTGTCAGAATATTAATGCTCAGAGCCTGCCTACCGGCCAGGAAGTTCAATATAATCCTATCACGACGGCAGTCCCTTTCCTCACCATTACACCGGATTCAAGACATGGAGCCATGGGTGATGCCGGTGTGGCTACCTCCCCTGATGCAAACTCACAGTTTTGGAATGCATCGAAGTTTGCCTTCTCGCAGGAAAAATTCGGATTTGCTTTATCCTATACCCCATGGTTGAGACAGTTGGTTAACGATATCAATCTTGCGTATTTATCAGGATATTACAAGTTGGATAATTACCAAACTCTTGGCGCTTCCCTTCGTTATTTTTCTATGGGAGAGATCCTTCTGACCGACCAGAACGGAACAAGCCTGGCAAATGTTAGTCCAAATGAATTTGCCTTTGATGTTAGTTATTCAAGGAAACTATCAGACAACTTTTCAGGCGCTGTTGCCCTAAGATACATCCGTTCAGATCTCTCCGGAGGCATAGGTCCCGATTCTTATGTACCCGGCCATGCATTCTCCAGTGATGTCTCCTTTTATTACCATAAAAATTTCGGGAATAGCGAGAATGACCAGTCGATTGCTTTCGGTATAAATCTGTCGAATATCGGTTCCAAAATATCTTATGATGACGGCCAGAACAAAGAGTTTCTGCCAGCCAACCTTAGATTAGGAACTACTTACAGCAAAGAGTTTGACTCAAACAACTCACTTGCTTTATCATTCGATATCAATAAATTAATGGTTCCTACACCAAAACTGAATACCATCACTTCGACCTCTTCCGACGGAATTATCCTGAACAACAACGAAGCCAATATGTCTGTTCCCGGTTCAATCTTTTCATCATTTGCTGATGCTCCTGGTGGATTTAAAGAAGAAATGCAGGAGATTAATTTCTCTGCCGGTTTGGAATATTGGTACAGACACCAGTTTGCAGTTCGTGGGGGTTACTTCAATGAAAGTGAGTTCAAAGGAAACCGTAAATTCTTCTCAACCGGATTGGGTTTGAAGATGAGCATCTGTTCTATTGATTTCTCTTATCTAATCCCGATCCATCAAAATAATCCGCTGGCCAACACCATCCGCTTTACCCTGCTTTTTGATATCGCATCCTTTAGCGGAAGTAAAAACACTGTAGTACCCATAGAAAAGGCTCCTACCGCAGGCAACTAACTTTTTTGTCCTATTGATATGTACAGAATTCTAATTTTGTTATTCTTTTCGTCTTTATTTTCCTACGCCCAGAAACAGTCCGTTTCAACTCTCCAGGTTCCCGGATATAACAGATATTGCAGCATCGATTACAGTGGAGAAAGTATCATTCCAAATGGCAGAATCGTCCGGCCAGCAGGTGAAACCATAAGAATTGCACCGGATCCTTTTGGAATGACCCTATCAGAAGATGGATCACTCGCATTGGCCGTACACAATGATCTGCTCACTATCATCAACACCAAGAATCTGACTGACAAGAAAGTAGTTTCCCCTTTTCAGAAAAAAGGATCCTATATGGGTGCTGCAATCAGTAAAGACAATAAAATTGCCTATCTGAGCGGCGGAAACAATGGTGACATCATCCTTTTTGACCTGATCAAACTTGAGATCATCAAAAGAATTTCTATTAATGGCCTGTACAACGAGGTCTTGTTCAAAGACAGTTTCACTGGTGATATAAGGCTCTCAAAAAACGGAAAGACCCTTTTTATCCTGGATCAGTTTAATTTCAGGATGGTTGTCATGAATCTGGAAACCAATACTTTGGCTGGAAGTATCCCTACTGGTCGGTTTCCTTTTGGAATTGATATTTCTCCGGATGGGAAGTTCGCTTATGTAGCCAATACGGGTATTTACGATTATCCCCTGGCCCCTGGATTAGACAAGGATAACCTTGAGAAGGTTGGACTGGATTTTCCACCTTATGGTATCCCTTCCAATGACGCTGAAAAAGGCGTTGTAATCAACGGTCAAAAAATACCCGGTCTTGGGAGTCCTCAGGTACCGGAAGCCGTATCTGTCTGGACCATTGATCTTGATAAGCAACAGGTAATTTCGAAAGAAAAGACAGGCTACCGGATGGGGGAAATGGTTGCAGGAATTGAAGTGGAAGGTGGTTCCAGCCCCAATTCCATTGCAGCCGGAAAGGATAAAGTCTTTGTCACCAATGCCACCAACGATAATATTTCAGTTTTAGATCCAAAATCCGGAAAAGTAATCTCAACTATTCAGCTTAAGATAGATCCAAGAATTGATTCTTTCAGGGGACTGATTCCCTTTGGAATTGAACTAAGTCATGATGGATCCAGATTATTCGCCGCCTTGAGCGGGTTAAATTGCGTTGCAGTTGTTGATGCAATAAAAAATAAAGTACTCGGTTACATCCCAACTGGGTGGTTCCCAACCAAACTAAGAATTTCGCCCGACGGCAAGACCCTTTACGTGGTCACTGCCCGTGGATTCGGTTCAGGTCGCAACGCAGGGGAAGGTTTCGATCCCATGGTGGCCGGTACTTACGTCGGAGACATCATGTCCGGCACTTTTGAGAAGATAAGCATCAATGAATCAGATCTCTCAAAAACCACCCAACGTGTTATAGAAAACACATTCACGGAGGTAAAAGTGGATGACGATGGCAAAAATCCTTTGCCTCCTGCTATTGGCATTCGTAAGAGTCCGATCAAACATATCGTATACATTACCAAGGAAAACAGAACTTATGATGAGGTGTTTGGTGAATTGCCAAATGCGAGAGGAGACCGGTCTCTGGCCAGGTATGGCAAGGATGCTACTGTATCGAACAAAGACAAGACAAGGATCGTTGAACACGTAAATGTAATGCCCAATCACCAGAAACTAGCCTCCGGATTTGCGGTCAGCGATAATTTTTACACCGACTCTGATGCTTCCGTACATGGCCACAGGTGGATGGTCGGAACTTATCCGAACGAATGGGTAGAGATCAACAGTTCAGTGAAAATTTCGGAAAATGTACTAAGTACCGCACATGGTCGGAGGATGGTGGCAGGATCATCCGGGGCTGTCTTTCCTGAAGATTACAATGAAGCTGGAGGAATGTGGGAACATCTTTCACGACACGGAGTAAGCTTCTTCAACTTCGGACTTGGTTTTGAATTTTCCGGTTCATCAGAAGAGCAATGGCATAAATATTCAGGTATAAAATTGGGTGTTATGTTCCCAATGCCGAAACCTCTCTTTGACCGGACCTCCCGAAAATTTGCAACTTTCAATACCAGTGTACCCGATCAGTTTAGGGTAGATATGTTTGAAGAAGAGCTGAAAGACAAATGGTTGTCCGGTAAAGAAGAATTTCCAGCCGTCATTACCATGATGCTTCCAAATGACCATGGGTCCAAGGAAAGGCCAAATGATGGATATCCTTTCAAGGAATCTTACATGGCAGATAACGATCTGGCCCTGGGTCGGGTGCTTCATACCCTGAGCCGTTCGAAATGGTGGCCCGAGATGCTGGTGATTGTTACAGAAGATGATGCACAGGATGGCAGAGACCATGTGGATGCCCACCGTTCTATACTGATGATGATTAGCCCCTGGATAAAAAAGAATTACGTATCACATACGCATGCCAATTTTGGTGCTATTCTCAAGACAATTTACCAAATTAACGATCTTCCGGCCTTAAACCAATTTGATGCGACAGCTTCGCTCTTGCAGGATTTCTTTACAGATAAGCCCGATTTCACTCCTTATTCAGTACAGATGATTGACAAACGCATCTTTGACCCTCAAAAAGCGCTGGACCCTTACCATAAGAATTTCAAATGGGAGTCTTTGAAAGAATCTTCTGATCTTGATGATGCTGGGGATTTCAGGGAAAGTCACAAGGAACAAATGAAGAAAAGTTCTTCATTTGGACAGCAATAAAAAGAGAGGCCCCTTGATAATCAAGGAGTCTCCCGCAAGTTGAGGTCAATGGCGAATCTCAAATATAGGGTGTATATCAGATAGTTATGGTTTAAATATTGTATAGGTGCGGTCAGGCATTTGTGTCTTTAAACTGCAGGCTTCCTAAAGTTCCCTGACCCAGACGTTCCGATAGTTGACCACACATCCATGATCCTGTAATTTGATTCCACCTTTAAGTTTATCAAAGATTTTTTCATCAGTTGTGCATCCGTAAATCACGGCATTATTCTGAATGAGGATACCGTTAAGCAGCATTGTTACCCTGGGATTTGTCCGGTAAGTTTTATCTGCATTGAAGGTGGGGGCAGTGAAAATGATATCATAGGCGTTCCACTCACCTGGTTTTTTCAGAGGGTTTACAAGTGGCGGGTGTTGCCTGTAGATAGCACCAGCCTGACCATTTACATACGTTTTGTTTTCATTGTTATAAGTCTCCAATACCTGGATTTCGTAGAGACCTTGTAAAAACACACCACTGTTTCCGCGCATTTGCCCTTCGCCGGTAATATCGGAAGGGTGCATGAATTCGATATGTAGCTGAAAATCGCTAAATTCCTTTTTAGTGGAGATATCACCGGTCCCATTTGCGACTGTGAACATCCCGTCGTGGACTGCCCATTGAGGATTACCGTTCTTGCCAGTCCACTCCGATAAATCCTTTCCGTCAAACAATGAAACTGCATCTGATGGGGCAGCAACACCATTATCCTGCGAAATCACTCCGGGTGCTACAACCTTAGGAAACGGACTGTCGTATGTATTCAGAATCGGAATCTGGGCAAAACAGGCAGAATTAATCAAAAATAAAGACATTAAGACAAAGATTAAATAAATCGGTTTCATCATTCAGTTGTTTTAAGTTATTGTTTATTAATAAGATAATGGCATGAGACATTTAGCGAATAAGCTGGCATTTTAAAACCAGAATCATCGAAGGAGAATCATGGCACGACAAAACTAAAAAAAAATCTGTAATCAATTTACCTGTGATCAATAGTTTTCTTAATGAAAGGAAATTGTGCAGTTTTCACCCGGTACTTGCAAAAAACTCAGTTTTGATATTTTCGGGACAATTATGGGACAAATTGACATTAAAAAAATCCGATAGCATTGAATATCAATGCTATCGGATTTTTATTTTGAGGTCGATGGCGGATTCGAACCGCCGTACACGGTTTTGCAGACCGCTGCCTAACCACTCGGCCAACCGACCGTTTTCAGGGTGCAAATATAGAGATTTTTATCAGGAGTGAAAACCGGAAGCAAATAATAAGATTTTATCGTTCCATTGTGATGCTAACAGCCTGGATATGACCACCCATCGGAGGCCTCGCCTTTGAAATTTTCACTCTGACTTTCCCCACTTCCCTGTATTCCTCATGAATCCTGGTAAGAATACGGCCAGCCACATGTTCCAGTAAATGTGAGCGTTGATGCATTTCTTCTTTCACAAGTTTGTAGATTCCCTCGTAATTCAGAGCATCGGAAAGATGGTCGCTCTGTGCCGCTTTCTCACAATCAGTCTCAATGGAAATGTTGACTTCAAAACGGTTACCGACGATCCTTTCACTTTTAAAATGGCCGTGGAAAGCATAAAATTCCATTCCTTCGAGTTCTATCATTCCCATTAGCTGAGGTTTTATAAAAGCTCAAATTTAACTGATTTTTTGTACCAAAAAATTACGTTATTTTTGACATCCAGAATCATCGGAGCAAAAAATCTGGTCAGAAAGGAAAATATGGATCCAATAGTACCAAAGAATTTTATACAACAGCAGATCGTTGACGACCTTGCAGCAGGCAAGAATGACAGAAAAGTGCATACCCGCTTTCCTCCGGAACCAAACGGGTATTTGCATATAGGACATGCCAAATCAATCTGTCTGAATTTTGGTACTGCGAAACTATTTGGTGGAATTACTAATCTTCGTTTCGACGATACCAATCCGGCGAAGGAAGAGACCGAATATGTCGATTCCATCATGGAAGATGTCAGATGGCTTGGATTTGATTGGGAAGACCGACTTTTTTATGCATCGGATTATTTTGATAAACTCTTTGATTTTGCTGTTGAGCTAATCAAGAGAGGGAAGGCATACATTGATTTTCAGCCTCAGGAAATTATCAGTGAACAACGCGGAACTCCAACCCGGCCAGGTTTAGAAAGTCCGACACGGAACAGTTCACCTGAAGTCAACCTCCAGATTTTTGATGATATGAAGGCTGGGAAATACAACGAAGGAGCATGTGTTCTCCGGGCAAAAATAGACATGTCATCACCCAATATGCACCTGCGGGATCCTTTGATGTACCGGATTCTGAAACAACCGCATCACCGTACGGGCGACAAGTGGTGCATCTATCCGATGTACGACTATGCACACGGACAATCTGATTACTGGGAGGGAATTACACACTCCATCTGCACGCTCGAATTTGAAGTTCACCGGCCACTTTACGACTGGTTCGTCGAAGAGCTGAAAGATTCCGATTACCGTCCGCGGCAAATTGAATTTTCGCGACTGAACGTCACTTCGACAGTAATGAGTAAGCGAAAACTGCTTCAACTTGTTAAGGAAGGTTACGTTAAGGACTGGGATGATCCCAGGATGCCAACCATCTGCGGTCTGCGCCGAAGGGGATATACGCCGGAATCTATCCGCAATTTTGCAGATCTGGTTGGAGTGACTAAGGTTGACGGTATAACCGATGTTGCCTTGCTTGAGTTTTGTATCCGCGAAGATCTCAATAAAAGGGTCCAAAGAGTAATGTGCGTAACGGATCCACTGAAGATCGTGATCACCAATTATCCGGATGGTCAGGTGGAGGAAGTTGATGCCGTCAACAATCCTGAAGATGAGAGCATGGGTAAACGGAAAGTGCCTTTTTCAAAAGTATTATACCTGGAACGCGAAGATTTTATGGAGGAACCATCCTCCAAATTTTACCGTTTGGCCCCAGGGAAAGAGGTCAGGTTAAGGTATGCCTATTTCCTTCGCTGCGATGAAGTTATCAAAGATGCGGGAGGGAATATCGTCGAATTACTTTGTTCTTATGATCCTGAGACCAGGGGAGGCAATGCCCCGGATGGCCGGAAAGTAAAGGCGACCTTACATTGGGTTGCTGCCGAAACAGCGCTTTCCTGCGAAGTCAGGCAATATGACCGTTTGTTTTCCGACCCGGATCCGGATGGTCACAAAGACAAGGATTTCCTTGAATTCCTCAATCCTGAGTCATTGAAAGTGCTGGATAATTGTAAAATTGAACCTTTTGTCAAGGGAGCGCAGCCTCTGACTAATTTCCAGTTTGAAAGACTGGGATATTTCAACGTGGATCCTGATTCCACAAACGGAAAATTGGTCTTTAACAGGACGGTCTCCCTGAAAGACAACTCCAAGAAGTAAGAACGGCCGGTTCGACTGGCGAAGGAAATGATATAAGCTTACAGATTTGTAAATTTGAAGGACAATGGGAGGCAGGCAAGAGTGAAAGGTTCTTCCGGACGCTGATACCTGAAATTTTTCTCCATTCACCGATTATTTGCGGCAACTGACCGATTAGCGCTTCACAGTGCCTGACAGCGAGCGTACATTTGAGCCATAATTGAAATATTCATTGTCTCACTTAACAAATCTTTGCCATGAATCTGATTAATGAACCAAATGAAAACCCTGGAATTGATAAACTCAGAAAACATCGCGGTTCTGACTCCAGAGTTCTTCTGGGAGTCCTTTTTGTATCTATCGGTGCATTACTGATACTCAAAAATCTGGATATACTTTCTTGGGATCTATCCCACATCCTCATCAGCTGGCCTATGCTGCTGATTGTAATCGGTTTATATAATCTTAACCGCAAGGCCGGTACTGCAGGAGCCATCCTTATCGGAATAGGAGTATTCTTTTTATTGCCACGAATCTTTGATATAGACTACGCTTTCTACCGCAATTTCTGGCCGCTAATCCTGGTAGCTGTCGGTCTTGTATTCATTTTTCAATGGCGCAGGACACCTGATTTTCTTTTAAGCGGCCAGGTTGATAAGAATGATGTCCTTGATGAAACGGCAATTTTCGGCGGAAGGAATATGTCTCTCGTTTCAGAACAATTCAGGGGAGGGAAAATTACTTCCATCTTCGGAGGATCCAAGATCAACCTGCTCTATTGCAAACCGGTAGAAGGTTGCACCATTGACGTTGCAACAATCTTCGGCGGAACAAAGATAATCGTTCCGGAAAACTGGAATGTTAAGACTGAGGTAGTTTCAATATTTGGCGGTTTCGAGGACAAGAGAGGCAATTCTGTCATCTCACGGGTCGATCAGTCCAAAGTTGTCATTGTCAAGGGTGTTGCCATCTTCGGCGGCGGAGAGATCACTTCGATGCCTTAATCCCTCAGCATGGAACGACCTGGCATAACCAACAAATATTCACTGGTGTTTTACTGGATAGGACCCATCCTTCTGGGAATTTTTCAGACAGGCTTCAATTTATACTTCGAAATCCTCCCCCTGGGGATTTCGCTCGTTGATGGATTGGTCTTTAGTTTCATGCTGGGAGCGTTTGACATGGCCATCTGGTTTGTGGTCAGGTACAATAGTTCTGACGAGAAACCATTCGCCCAGATACTTACCTCCCATCTTACCGCTGCTGTCGTTCTTTCCCTTGTCTGGGTATACAGTTCCGGATTTATCACCCGGTTAATTATTACCGATCCTCTCTATCTCACTTACCAGGAAAACCATCTCTCCAACAGAATCTTTATCGGGTTCATATTCTATACCCTGATGGCTACCGTCTTCTACCTTTTTATCTTTTACAGCAAAAACCGTGAAAAGGCCGATCGGGAACAGGAATTAAAACAAGAACTCAGAGAAGCGGTTCTAAGGGCGTTAAAATCGCAGATCAATCCCCATTTTCTCTTTAACAGTCTGAATTCCATTGCGTCTCTTACATTTACCAATCCTGGGAAGGCGCACGAAATGGTGATCGCGCTTTCCGATTTCATGCGTTACTCTTTGAGAAAACAACACACTGAGTTGGTCTCACTCGAAGAAGAGATCAATCACATCCGGCTCTATCTGCAGATCGAAAAAATACGATTCGGAGAGAAAATGACTTACTCTTTTCAGGTCGGGCCGGAATGTTTTGCCTGTCAGATTCCTACGCTTTTGCTGCAACCGCTTTTCGAAAATGCCGTCAAATATGGCGTTTATGAAACCTCAGAACAGGTAGAGATTTCATTGACAGCGAAAAAAGAAGGAGATCATATCGCCATTGTCCTGATAAATAATTACGAACTTGAATCCACTCCGCGCAAGGGAGAAGGGATTGGTTTGAAAAATGTTCAGGAACGGTTGAGGCTGGTTTATAACAGCAACAATCTGATGAAAATTGAGGATAAGGATGGGGTGTTCGCTGTAACAATTTACCTGCCCTGTGAAAAATGAAGAAATCGCACCAACGGATTTGCAATCCGTTGGTGAAAGATTACCAAGAAACGCACGCTCCAATGGATTTGCAATCCGTTGGTGAAAGATTACCAGCGGATTGCAAATCCGCTGGAGCGAGTCCGCTGGTGCACCGGTCCCTGAGCCTGTCGAAGGGCCTGGCGGCCGGAAGGCCCTTCGACAGGCTCAGGGACCGGGAGATCGAAGGGTCGAAGGGGAAAATGAAAATATGGAAAATGGAAAAAATTAGGATATTAATAATTGATGATGAGCAACTTGCCAGAGATTTGCTGAAGAGCTATCTCTCAAAGGATTCCAGACTGGAGGTTGTCGGCGAGTGCAGCAATGGATTCGAAGGAGTGCTGGCTATTCAGGAGCTTGAACCGGACCTGGTATTTCTGGATATTCAGATGCCAAAGATCACAGGATTTGAAATACTGGAACTTCTAAGCAATCCTCCGGTGATCATTTTCTCCACCGCTTACGAACAATTCGCCATTCGTGCCTTTGAGGCCAATGCCGTTGATTATCTGCTGAAACCCTATCCGCTGGAAAGAGTGCAGACAGCGATTGAAAAAGCGATCAAACGCATTCAATTCGGAAAGGGAAATCAGGAGGAGCTTGAAAATCTGAGTCATACACATGATGAAAACAGTGGCTTGCTCTCCAGAATAGTTGTGAAATCAGGAAGTAAAATCAGCATCATTCCGGTAGATACCATTGACTATATCGAGTCGGAAGATGATTTTGTGATGATCTACTGCAAAGAGGGACATTTCTTAAAGCAGAAGACCATGAAATATTTTGAGAACCATCTGGACCCGAAAAAATTTATCCGCATTCACCGTTCATGCATCGTAAATACTGCGCAATTGGCAGAAATTCAGCAATATGGAAAAGAGTCATGGATGTTGCTGACCAAACAGGGAGCTAAATTAAAAATCAGCAAATCAGGCTATCTGGCCTTAAAACAGTTTCTGTCCACCTAACCAAGAGATTCCCCTGGTTTTTTATTTTTAATTCTTGACAGAATTCTTTTCTTTTGCAGCGAACCAACAGACACCCGAAATTATGGTCGCCCAAGATGGCTTTTTTACCAAAATATTTTCTGCCATTCATCCCTATTTATATTGGATTGGGCTGATTGTGGCGGCTTCGTTGCTTCTCTGGGGATTGATCAGTCTTGTGCAAAGGCTACGTACCTCACCCACCAAAGGCAGAAAGCTAACACTGAAAGAGCGGCTGAGCAGACGGCGAGCACTGATTTATATCACGAGCGACAAGAGAAGAAACCCGGATTATGTGACAATGGCCATCCAGAACCATGGCAACAGACCAGTCGATCTGGAGGCACCCCGGCTCGTATTCATGAGATGGAGCAGTGAACGCAAATTCAGGATCAACTCTTTCGGAGGCCTCGACGATTTTCCCATGTGGCTGGAGCCCGGATACGAAGCAACTTACAGGATCAACCTGAATCAGTTTTACGACCGGGCGCCTGCCTTAAAAAGAGCCACCAGGTTGAAAGCGGAGATCAGAGAAGTCTCGGGCAAAAAATTTGTGAGTCCAACCATTCGAATTAAGTTGATCTGAAATGAGAAACTGGATCTTTCAGGACAGTGACTTTGCAAAATTTCCAATTTATCCAGGAGATGACCTGGGAGTGATCTGGTCGAAAGAAAAACTCAGGGTCAGAATCTGGGCCCCGACTGCAGTATCCGTTTTATTACGTCTATACCAGTCAAATGAGGCGATCCAACCCGAGGAAAGCTGGTCGCTCGGGAAGTCCGACAAGGGTACCTGGAGCACCGAATTAACAGGAAACTACGAAGGATTTTTCTACACTTTCCAGGTTACTGATAAGATTGGACCGCTCAGTGAGTGTCCTGATATAGGGGCGAGAGCCACCGGTGTGAACGGATTGAGGGGAATGATTCTGGATCCTGCCCAAACAAATCCACTGAGCTGGAAAAGGGACAGACGCAGTCAGGTTAAGAGTCCGACTGATGCAGTTATTTACGAGGTTCATATCCGCGATTTCACCATATCTCCTGATTCCGGAATAGAGAATAAAGGGAAGTATCCGGGCTTCACGGAAAAGGGAACAAAATCCCCGCAAGGGTTATCAACCGGCCTTGACCATCTGATCGAGCTGGGTATCACACACATACATCTTTTACCGGTAGCTGATTTTTATACTGTTGATGAAACAATTTCGTTTCCTCAGTACAACTGGGGTTATGATCCGCTCAATTTCAATACACCGGAAGGGTGGTATTCCACGAATCCTTACGATGGATACAGCAGGATCAGGGAGTTAAAATCACTGGTTAAAACGATGCACGACCATGGCATCGGGGTGATCATGGACGTGGTTTATAACCATTCCGGTCTTATTTTCGACTCGTGGTTCAACCAGACCGTACCCGGATATTATTACCGCCAGAATGAGGATGGTACACTTTCCGATGCAAGCGGATGTGGTAATGAAATGGCTTCAGAACGCGCGATGGTCAGGAAATTTATCGTCGATTCAGTTGCCTGGTGGGCGGAAGAGTACCATCTGGACGGATTCCGGTTCGACCTGATGGGTATCATTGATATCGAAACCATGAACCAGGTCCGCAAGAGACTCGATAAGATTGAGCCGAATATTCTGATGTATGGGGAAGGGTGGATTGCAGCCGAATCGCCGCTTCCGGAAGAATTGCGTGCGACAAAATTGAACACTCCGGAACTCGACAGGATCGCTTCCTTTTGCGACGATATGCGCGACGGATTAAAAGGATCGCCTTTTAACCGCAACAGCATCGGGTTCATCAGTGGTCAGACCCTGCGCGAGGAGAAAATTAAATTTGCCGTAACCGGAGCGATCAACCATCCACAGATTTTTTACGATTACGTCGATTCTTCGCGTCGACCATGGGCGGTGAGTCCTGCACAATGCGTCAATTATGTTTCCTGTCACGACAACTATACCCTGTTTGACAAGCTAATATATTCCTGTCCGGAGTCTTCCATGGAGGAGATTGACCGGATGACCCGTCTGGCGATCGGCATCATCCTCACGGCACAAGGTATTCCATTCCTGCATTCGGGGGTCGAGATGCACCGGACGAAGGGAGGTCATCATGATTCTTATCGTTCACCGGATGAAGTCAATCAGATAGACTGGGGCAGAAAATCACACTACGCAGATCTTTTTCAGTTTACAAAAAATTGCATCGAACTTCGCAGGCAGCATCCGGCTTTCAGGATGGACAACGCTGATATGGTCAGGGAAAAACTTTCTTTCTTTCCTAAATATATCCCCGGAGTGATTGCCTACGAATTAAAGGAGCCTGCCAATGAGGACACCTGGGAGCACATCCTGGTATTCTACAATGGGAATAATTATTCAGTTGAATACGAAATTCCTGAGAAGGTCTGGCTCATCGTGGCACAAAACGGAGAGATCTCACCGGGTGGAATGGGTCACGTTACCACGAAATTGATCCGGTTGCATCCTATCTCCATGATGATTCTGGCCGAGGAATAACCAATATGCATGCGACGTTCGTGTAATTCGTCTAAATTCGTGTAATTCGTATTTTCTTAGAAAGCGCCAAGCAAAAGATTGATATCCGTATCGGAGATGGAGAGCCTTTTGGCGATATCCCGGTTGGTAAGTATCCCGTTCATGAGGTAGACTCCCTCGCAAAAACCCCGATTCATCTTGATGTAGTCGGTCACTCCGCCCGACTGACCGATTCCCAGTAAGATGGGTGTGAAAATATTACTTGCGGCAATGGAGGCGGTGCGGGCGACCCTGGACTCGAGGTTTGGAACACAATAATGAATCACTCCGTGCTCCTTGTAGGTTGGATTCTTAAGCGTTGTGATGCGGGAAGTCTCAAAACATCCACCCTGGATGATGTTAAGATCGATGATGACTGAATTTTCTTTCATCCCCTCTACCATATCTTCCGGAACGATCATGTTGGGAACCTCATTCATCGGCATGGCCCCCAGAACGACTTCGGCTGTTTTCAATGCTTTGCGAAGGGCTTTGGGGTGAAAGACAGAAGTGGAAATATGCTGTCCGAGCCGGGCTTTCAGGTTCATGAGTTTGTAGATGGAATCATCAAAGACCCTGACTATGGCTCCCAGCGCCATTGCTGTTCTGGCAGCTTGTTCGGCTACCGTTCCTGATCCCAAAATGACAACTTCGGATGGTGCGACGCCTGTTATTTCGCCAAGGATCACACCCTTGCCATTGATGGAACTGAGTAGTTCACTGGCAACAACCATTGCAATATTTCCAATAATCTCGCTGCTGATCTGGACCATCGACAAAACGCCGTGTTCATCTTTCAGGTATTCAAAACCGATGGCTATCACTTTTTTCCGCATCAGTTTGCGCACATATTCTGAGGTCATCAGGGATAGATATACCGGCGAAAACAATAGCTGATTCCCTTTCATCAACTCAGTTTCATCACAGGTGAAGGGAGCCATTTTAAGAATAATGTCACAATGGAAGACCTCGGCGGCATCCTGACAGATAACCGCTCCGGCTTCAGAATAAGCTCTATCAGAATAGTTTGCCCATTTCCCTGCACCTCGCTGAACATAAACGTTGTGTCCACAGGCAACTAAGACTTCAACCGACTGTGGTGTGAGCGGTACCCGAAATTCAACGATATCTCCTGTGTCGGGAAAACCAATACTTAGTTTGACATTTTTTCTGCCGGGTTTATAAAGCTTTTCTTTTGGAGTCAGCTTCTCTTTGGTCCAGACAGAAATATTTTCCTCTTTTCGTTGGTTCATAGCCTGATAGTATTATCAATTAGATTCAATAATTCTGCTACCGTTTTCGATCTCGGTAATAGTAATCCTCACCGCATTAGGGGGGAGTAAAGGTTCAATCAGCTCAGGCCACTCCACAAAACAGTATTTATCGCTGAAAAAATACTCTTCATAACCGAGGTCAAAAAGCTCCTCCAGATTTTTGATCCGGTAAAAATCAAAGTGATAAATTTCTTTGGATTGTTCTGTCTCGTAGACGTTAATCAGTGCGAACGTTGGAGAAGTAACCCAATCGATAACCTGAAGTTTCTCGCATAAGGCCTTGATAAAAGTCGTTTTTCCGGAACCCATTTTTCCGTAAAAAGCAAAAAGCCGATCCGCCGGATGTGCATCGATAAATTTTTCAGCGACCTTGTTTAATTCACTTAGAGAGCTGATTTCGGCTTTAAACATATCTCATTTCAGTTGGTACATCAATTTTAATCAATTTTTTTTGATAAAAATCAGCTTCTTACTATCATTTTTATCTTAATTTTGAAAAATATAAAACTAAACTATGAGCATTCCACCAGCTTTAAAATACACCAAGGAACACGAATGGCTTCGTGTTGAAGGAGATTTCGCATTTGTTGGTATTACTGATTTTGCACAAGGCGAACTTGGGGATATCGTTTTTCTTGAAATTGAGACCTGCGGGGAGTCTCTGGACAAAGAAGAAACATTCGGAACCATCGAAGCGGTTAAAACCGTTTCAGACCTTTTCATGCCTGCTTCAGGAGAGATTATAGAAGTTAATCCACTTCTGGAAGAACATCCTGAACTGGTTAACTCCGATCCTTATGGTAAGGGATGGCTTATCAAGTTAAAACTTAAAGATGCATCCGGGATATCCGGATTGCTTTCTGCAGAACAGTACACTGCCCTGCTCGAAGGATAATCTTAATTTCATTCTACCCTATTAACAAATCCCGTCCTCAACGGGATTTGTTATTTTATGTTCCTTCATAATCTAAAAAATTGAAGTTATATTTGTTACGAAAGTTAATTCACTGCCACATGAAACTACCTGCACTTCTGTTCCTGATATTAACAGGAATCACTTCTATTGCTCAAAACAACACCTCTTCTCCGGTCGATTATGTTAATCCACTCATGGGAAGCGATTCGAATTTCTCTTTATCGACCGGCAATACTTATCCGGCCATCGCATTGCCTTGGGGCATGAACTTCTGGACGCCACAAACCGCAAAAATGGGAGACGGATGGATCTATGCCTACGATGCGACACATATTCAGGGAATCAAACAGACCCATCAACCCAGTCCGTGGATCAATGATTATGGTCAGTTCTCGCTCTTTGCCATGACAGATGTTTTAAAAATTGACGGTGAAAAAAGGGCCAGCTGGTTCTCTCACAAAGCAGAAACCGCCAAACCTTATTATTACAGTGTTTATCTGGCAGACTATGACGTAAAGGCGGAAATTACACCGACCGAAAGAGCCGCTATTTTGCGTTTCACCTTCCCTGCCAACAAAAATTCCTGGCTGCTGATTGATGCCTTCGACAAAGGATCCTACGTCAAAATCATCAGGGATCAAAACAAAATTGTGGGATATTCCACCAGAAACAGTGGCGGTGTGGCACCCAATTTCAAGAATTTCTTCGTCGTACAGCTCGACAGACCCTTCGTCGAGGGGGAAGTTTGGAGTGATACCTCCCTCGTAAAAAATGTTAACGAACTAAAGGCAGGTCATGTCGGAGCCGCGCTTCGCTTTGAAACCAAAAGAGGTGATGTCGTTCATGCAAGAGTAGCTTCCTCTTTTATCAGCATCGAACAGGCAGAAATCAACCTGAAGGAACTAGGCAATGATACCTTCGATCAGGTTTGCCAAAAAGGCAGGGATATCTGGAACAAAGGACTCTCCCGCATTGAAGTCGATGGCGGAACAACCGATCAGATCAAGACCTTTTACTCCTGCCTTTACCGTACCATGCTCTTCCCGAGAAAATTCTATGAGATCGATGCCACCGGGAAAATCATGCATTACAGTCCTTATGAAGGTAAAATCTTACCAGGATACCTCTACACAGACAATGGTTACTGGGATACTTTCCGGGCAGTATTTCCTTTCTTCAACCTGATGCATCCTTCTGTGAATGAAAAAATTCAAGAAGGAATGGTCAACACTTTCAACGAAAGCGGCTGGCTCCCTGAATGGGCCAGTCCGGGTCACCGCAATTGCATGATCGGATCCAATTCTGCTTCCATCATCGCAGATGCCTACCTGAAAGGAGCCCGTGGTTACGATATCAACAAACTTTATGAAGCTGTACTTAAAAACAGTGAAAATGAGGGACCCCTGACATCTGTCGGCCGCAAAGGCGTCGCCTATTATAACAAGCTCGGCTATGTACCTTATGACGTAAAAATCAATGAGAGCGCCGCCCGCACGCTGGAATACGCCTACGACGACTGGACCATCCTCCAGCTCGCAAAAGCTTTGAAGAGACCTCAGAAAGAACTTGACCTCTTTGCCAAAAGATGTCAGAATTACCGGAATCTGTTTGACCAGGAGACCAAACTGATGCGTGGGAAAAATCAGGACGGGACCTTTCAGAAACCCTTTAACCCTTTCAAATGGGGTGATGCATTCACCGAAGGCAACAGCTGGCACTATACCTGGAGCGTCTTTCACGACATTCAGGGGTTGGCCGACCTGATGGGCGGAAGAAAAGAATTCGCCAAAATGCTGGATTCTGTTTTCGTTGTGCCACCTGTTTTCGATGCCTCCTATTACAGACAAGTCATCCACGAAATCAGGGAGATGCAGATAGTGAACATGGGGAACTACGCCCATGGTAATCAACCTATTCAGCACATGATCTATCTATATAATTTTGCCGGAGAACCCTGGAAAACCCAGTATTGGGTGAGAGAGACGATGAACAGGATGTACAGTCCCACGCCGGATGGATATTGCGGGGATGAAGATAATGGCCAGACTTCAGCCTGGTATGTCTTCAGCGCCCTGGGGTTTTATGCCGTGTGCCCGGGCTCGGACCAATATGTGCTTGGCGCTCCGCTTTTCAAAAAGATCTCCCTCAAGCTCGAAAACGGTAAAAAGATCGTCATCGAGGCTCCGGAGAATTCCGTTGAAAACAAATACATCCAGGAGGTCAAACTCAATGGAAAAAGTTATGCCAAAAACTGGCTGAGTCATTCTGAACTGATGAAAGGGGCAACTTTGTCTTTCAAAATGGGGGCAAAACCAAACAAGGAAAGAGGAACCAAAGTGGAAGATTTGCCATATTCCTTCTCCAATGAGAAAAACTAACGGACCGCATTTTATCGCTCAAATTCTTTTTGCAGGTATCGGATTTTTTCTGATTACCTGCGCATTGTTCCCGTCAAAGGGAGCCTGCGCAGGGCTAATTGAAGTTGATAAACAGAAACTGATGCGCGGCTTTGTCTCCCCTCCCGATTCTGTCCGGCCCGGTGTTTATTGGTATTTCATGGATGGCAACATCTCCCGGAAGGGGATGACGGACGACCTGGAAGCGATGAAAAAAGCTGGCATCGGTAGTGTCATCTTTCTGGAAGTCAACGTCGGCATCCCACGCGGACCCGTCACCTTCCTGAGCGAAGAGTGGCAGGAG
>Ga0209125_1000828_pt1 | contig 34928 bp, 33 predicted proteins | sample BarGraIncub1131A_FD_184503 | JGI IMG/M metagenome (GOLD analysis project Ga0209125, IMG submission 184503) | Arctic peat soil microbial communities from Barrow, Alaska - Barrow Graham LP Incubations 11-31A (SPAdes) (version 2) | ecosystem: Environmental > Terrestrial > Soil > Wetlands > Peat... | reverse complement strand
TATCACGAGATTGAATCATCAAATAAATACCAAACTCTATTCCTGTTATAATTAGTGTGGACAAAAAATAAAAACATCATACTTAACTATTTTCATTGTTGGTTGTGGGCGTGTGCCTATGAGTGATTATATAGGAAACAGCTTGCGGAAACCGCTGTGGATAACATTCTAGCTAAAAAACAGATAGGAAAAATCAGATAAATATGAGATGATTAAATCATGAAAAAAAATAAGATTACTATAAAACAAATATTTGAAGATAATTATCCAGAGTTTTGGAAATTGAATAAAGAAAAGTATCCTGAAAAGATGAGAGAACATATGAATATCGAAGTAATGAAAATGATAGGATGTGGGGACATTTCATTGGGATTTGTTGCGTATATCTGTTTAAAATGTCTGGAAATATTTAAAATAGGATTTACATGTAAAAGTAGATTTTGTAGTAAATGTGGAAAGAAGTACATAAGTGAATGGGTAGAAAAGCAAGTGAATAAAATTTTAGATGTACCACATAGACACTGTGTGTTCACAATACCAGCTGAATATAGGAACTATTTTTACTGGAATAGGGAGTGCTTAAAAGATTTACAAGACATGGTATATGAGGCTATAAATGAGTTTGCAAATGGTGTAAACTATAAAAATAGAGAAGAGTATCAAAAGAAGAAAAGGAGTAAAAAAGGAGGAGTACTTTGGCAAAGTGGAATGATAGGAGTAGTTCATACGTTTGGAAGGAATGTAGGTTTTAATCCACATGTCCATGCATTGGTTCCAGAAATAAAAACAAGGGGTAGAGAAGTTAAGGATATGGAATACCTTAACTATGAATATTTCAGAAAAGTATGGCAGTTCAAATTGATAAATTATATGATAAGTAAAAGGCCAGAGAGGAAAGCAGAGTACTTAAAAATGTTTAAAGATTATCCTAATGGATTTTATATAAATGCCAAATCGAGAATGAAAAGCGCAAGAGGTGCAGCAAGATATATCGGCAGATATTTAGCAAGACCTGCGATAGCAGAATATAGAATAATTAGTTATGATGGGAAAAATGTATCGTTTTGGTACAAGAGTCATGAAACCAATGAGAGAGTAGAAGAAACAGTTACTGCGCAAGTCTTTATAGGTAGGTTATTAATGCATATTGACCCTAAATATTTCAAGATGGTTAGATTATACGGAGTATATGCAGGTAGTATAAGTGTAAAAATTCGGAAGTGTTTTGGATTGTTGCAATACATAAAAAGTGGCCTTAAGGCAATTCAGTGTACGCTAAAAATAAACTGGAAAAAGGAAACAAGAAAAATGAGTTACAGAGAATTAATAATTATTAATTTTTCAAAAGATCCGAGAAAGTGTATAAAATGCGGCCAGCTAATGGAGTTATGGCAAATTTGGCATAGAAAGTATGGGTATATATATGATATGGGAACGTATTAAAAGAATTTTTAAAGATAAAGTGAATGAAGATAGCATACCATTTCAGCCACAAGTACGTGATAAAATGATAATGTTTAAATGTAAAAAATGTGGATTTGAAGAAGAAGTACCTGCGTTTGAATGTTATACGCCAGAAGAATTTGACAAGAAGAGTGGTAGTCCTATTGTTTTGTGTATAAAATGTGATTCGGATATGATAATTAAGAGGTGATGCCACACTAGCTAATGGAGCATCACTTTAATACTCGACCGTAGGGAGATTTTGTTCTTAAATGAAAAGTTTAGAAATATAGGGTTAAACCCGCCTAACAACTATTCTATGGAATATATCCACTGTGTTTTCTAAGTTTACTGAGGCATTTTTAATATGGTGGTATACTTCACTATGTTTAAGTGCGTACATCGGGTCAGTGCCCTTAAATATTACAACCATCCCATTTCGATAAATTTGATCTACTTCAATATGGGTATCTCTCATTTTTATAATGTTTTGTTGTGACTTTAATGGGTTGCTTTTCAAAACATTTAGAGATTGAAATAAAAAATCAGTACCCTCTTTAAGTTTTTCCACCATATTAATGATGATATCATTTGGCTCGACTTCAAATGCTTCCATGGACTCTAGTGTTGACTTGGCATATTCAATTACTCTATCCATTACAACTGAAATAGAATAAATATCTTCTCTATCAAAGGGCGTTATAAAAGCCTCTATCAGTTTGATTTCCATATCAAATCTAACGTTATCGGCCTCTTTAACATAACTCATCAGTTTTTCTTTTTCTGCATCAGAATGGATACTAAGCCAGTTATAAAGTGCTTCAATACCTAGCATAGTAAGTTCTGATTGTTTATTAAGCATTTCATAAAAATCATATTTTACCGGAAAAAACCTATCAAGAATATTTCTTTTGTCCATATTTTCCTCCATTATATTACTTTGAAAATGAAATTAAATAAAATATATATAAGAGCAGAAACAACTGCGGATAATGGTATTGTAATAAACCAAGCTAAAATAATTTCCTTTGTTATACCCCAATGGACCATTTTATATTCGTCTGCCGCACCAACTCCCATGACGCTACCAACAACCACATGGGTTGTAGAAACTGGAGCCCCAATAAGCGTAGCCAGTATTAATGAACTTGCTGAAGCTAATTGAGAGTTTAAACTGTGAATAACTCTTACTTTAAATATTCCTCGACCAATGGTTTTCATTATTGTCCAGCCTCCAAGCATTGTACCAATAAACATCACAAGTCCGCCTGCAAATCTTACCCAAATGGGTGTCGTATTCATTGATACACCTTTACCTGCCATAAGTGCTAAAGTTATTATTCCAATTATTTTTTGTGTGTCATTAGCACCATGGCTATATGCAAGTGCCGCAGCTATTCCCCATTGGATTTTTATTAGTCCATTATTTAGTGTGGATTTAGCATTTCTGAGTAGTAATTTAGCCGTTTTTTGAAGAATAAACGCAATTATAAATCCAAGAAGCGGTGAAATAATTAAAGCTGCAACTACTTTTACAATTCCAGTAAGTTGATGTTGCCCCCCAATTAATGCATTCCAGCCCCAAAGTATATGTTTATAACCTGAAGACACCCAAACTGCTCCAATTATTCCACCTATTAGAGCATGTGTAGAGCTTGAAGGAAGTCCCAATTTCCAAGTCACCAAATTCCATATAACTGCCCCAAGCATTGCTGTAAGAAGTATTGCAAGGAGTGAAGACTTGACTGGTAAATCTATAACTTTCGATATAGTGTCGGCTACTGCACTTCCTCCCAAAATGGCACCTAACATTCCAAAAATTGATGCAACTCCAATGGCTTGCTTAGGAGTCGCTGCTCCACATACTATAAAAGTCGCAACAACAGAGCTTGCATCGTGAAGCCCGTTAGAAAGTGCGAAAACAAGTGCAATTACAATAACTGCTGTTAAAATTACGGTTATGCTGATAGATACCATCTTATCAACTCCTAAGAAAATTACTTTTGAATTTATTATATCCTATATTTAGAATTTAATCTGTTTATTTTTGTAAATGTTTTCTTAGATGGATTACAATTAACTTTTGTTTCTATAAAAAATTTAGCATGAAATTATATGATATACTTTAAGAAGGTGTAGATAGTAATAGTAGTGAATATAAGCAAAGTTTGAATGCAATTGTATTTAATACAGTAAAAATGGATAAAGTAAGATAATATAGAGAGGAAGGTGTCTAATGAATAACAGTTTAATTGAAAAAAGGGTCGGAAAAACACCTTTAGTTAGAGCTAAAAATTTAGAAAAACAATTAGGTGTAAAAAATATTTATTTAAAACTAGAAGGCAATAATCCTTCGGGATTCCGTATTGACAGGTTAACTTATATAATGATAAAAGATGCTTTAAGGATTAATAAAAATACAATTTGTTTGAGTGTAGGTGCAAGTTTTGCGAAGTCACTTGCTTATTTATCGCAATTTTATAACATGAAATGTGTTTTTGTAGTACATAATAGTGATGAATATAAGGATAATGAACTATTCAATAAATCCAATATTAAACTTATTGAATATGGCAAAACATCAGAAGAACGCATTAAGCATGTAATGGAGTTATGCTTAAAAAATTATTGGTATAATGCCAATCCAGGAATTAACAATTCAATGATAAGTAGTATAGCTCTTTCAAAAATCGTAGAAGAATTGAATTCCAAAATAAAAGGAGACATTGATACTGTATTCCTACAATCTAGATATGGTTATTTTTTAGGTGGGCTTGATTTAGGTTTTAGACAATTGTGGGTTGATAATGAATCGATGAAAATTCCAATCCTAAATAGTTGTACAAATGATATAGAAAGTTTGGTTAATGATACAGTAGGAAAAATAATAGTATTAAAAGAGGACGAAGTGAATTATTATGTTTCCGAATTTCAAAAAATTGAAAATATCAAGTTAAGTGCTGCAAATGGGTATGCCATTGCGGGATTTATGAAAGAAGCGAAGGAAAATAAATTACCGATGGGTAATCATGTTATACTATTAAATGATGGAAAAATTGATATAGAGGTAAGAAAAGCTACAAAAGAGGATTGCTTGGATGCTAATATAATTATTAAGTTAGTAAATGAATGGCTTAATGAATTTACAGATCCTATTTGTGAGATTGAGGAAGCTTATCATAATGCAGTGGAAAAAGGTTTTGTTATTGCTGCTTTTTATAAAAATGAGATATGTGGTGTTGGAATTGTTGTAAATTTTGGATTTGAACATTTTGCATCAAAATATCATTTGGCATATATCGCAACAAATAATCATATTGAAGGTAGTGGGATAGCTACTATGATATTAAATGAAGCTGTTGAATTAGCCGAGGGAAATATTTCTCTTCATGTAGAGCGAAGTAATCATGGGGCAATTAAGTTATATGAAAAAATGGGATTCAAAGATTATTATTCTAGAATGATTCATTTATCAAAAAATGAGTAGATAAAAATCGACATTAGAATCGCTAATATTTTAGCATAATGGTATTTATATATGTAGAGCCCTTAAGAGTAGGAGATACGCTTGGGGGTATTTTTGATTTGACCATAGATGCGTTGCTAATTGATTTAGACTGCCAGGGTATAAAATTAGAGATGATAAAAGGAGATTTAATCGATTTGTAACTTATTGTCTTTGGTAAAGAGTAAAGAATAATGTATACTTAGATTGGTAAAGACGGAAACAGTGTGGATAATGAAGTTGATTGTGAGTCGCACTACCAAAAGTATATAGGAGGAAAAACAAATGAAAAATTCATTGAAAGCACTTATAAGCCTATCAGTTGTCGTATTATTGATTATAATAGTGGTTATATATACAATGGTTTCAGCTACTCAAACACTAGTAAATACAACGGGAACGGCTGAGCAAGTAGCAGATAAAAGAATTACAGATGCAAAAATATTAGCAGATAAAAAAATAGTAGATGCAAAAATATTGGCAGATAAAAAAATATCAGAAGCAAAGGCAATCGAAATTAAAAAAATATCAGAAGCAAAGGCAATCGAAATTAAAAAAATATCAGATGAAAAAGCAGTTGAAACTAAAAAAATGATCGATGAAAAGTCCCAAAGCGATCAGTCTAATAAAATTGAATATAAAAGTTATAGCAATAAAAAGTTTTTATATTCAATTAAATATCCTAATAATCTTAAAATAGAGAATAGCACTTCTAATGGGAATGTGATACAGTCTGACGATGGAAAGGTCTCTTTGCAGATATATGGGAGTAATAACGCAGTAGGTGATACTAGTGATTCAGTATACAATAAAGCCATCAAAGACATTAATATGTATTATAAAGCACATTCTGGTGATTGGTTTGTAATATCTTATTTTGAAGGCGACCAAATAGTATATCAAAAGAAAGTAGTAGGAAAAGCCTCAAATAATACTTTTATTTTTAAATTTCCAGCTAATGAAAAAGACAAATATAATAAAGTTGTAGATACACTTGAAAAAAGTTTTAAAACACCTTCTACGGATAAATCCCATTAATATTATATAAATGAATAATAAAGTTGTTTTGAAAAATACTATTTTTAGAGATGCAAGATAAAAATGAAAACATAAATAATATATTTTGAATATCTAAAATTAAAAGGAGGAATCAAAATGACTAGAAGAACATTAGTACCAGAAGCGGCAGGAAAACTTGAAAAATTTAAGATTGAAGTAGCACAAGACATGGCAATTGATAATATTGCAAGCAGAAATGTATATATGGGGGATGTGCCAAGTAACACCGTAAATAAAATAAAAAACTCAGGTAATGTTGGTGGGGAAATGGTAAAGAGAATGGTTGAAGCTGCGGAAAAAAATATGATTAATAATAAAAATTAAAAACACTATGAAATTACATAATTTAAGCGGAAAAATGCAATCTGCTTAAATTATGTTTTAAATGTGTTTACTTATTAGTATATTTTTTCTATAACTACTTCATAATTACCTTCAGGAGATAGAACAGTGCATTTTTCTCCAAGTGCTTTTTTATATATTGCCATTCCAAATGGTGATTCAATACTTATATTCATTAAATCTGGGTTGGTTTCTACCGTCGATACTAGGTGTACTTTAACAATATCATCTGTATCAAGAAATTTAATGTCAGCTTGCCCACCAAGACCTAATTGGTCGTCACTACTGTCATCATCAACTACAGTAGAGTTTCGTAGTAACTCTTGAACAGCAATTATTCTATCATTGTTGGTAGCTTCCTCATCCTTAGCTGCATCATATTCTGCGTTTTCACTTAAATCGCCATGGCCCTTTGCTTCTTTAATGGATGCTGTTATTTCTCTTCTTTTTTCTCCTGTGCGAAGTTTTAATTCTTCCTCTAATTTAATTACCCCACTAGGTGTTAATATTGTAGTTTTCATATGTAGTCACTCCTAACTAATTTTTTATATATAATGGTGATTTCTATTATTCAATAAATTAGACATAATTCTTTGTTTAAATATAAACAAGACAATAAAGGATTATTATATCACATTTGAGAGAATATATTTAATCAAATAATAAAGTAATGTATATTTAGATATATATAATCTAATAAATAAGACATTATAGATCCTTTAATTCTGGTGCTGTTGTTTTTACAAATAACAAAAGTGCCAGATATGCATAATTACATATTTGGCATTTTTGTTAAGTAAACAGCGCTAAGCATTATACATTTATAAGAATTATTCTGATAGTGGAAACCAACCAGGGGTATTCATAATTGCATTCCAAAGTGGATCTGGTATATCTAAAGATTTTTTGCTGTTTTTACTTAAAGTAGTACGTATTTCTAAAAAATTACCATTTTGTACCTTGCTTACCCAATCGGGCTCCATTATTAGCTCCCTGCCAAGAGATATAAACTCTGCGCCACTATTCAATGCTATTATAGCATCTTCAGGTGTGCGAATAGAACCAACACCAATGAAAGGCACCCTACCGTTTATTTGGTTAAGTATTTTGCATATAATAGGTTTTGTGTTTGATTTATCAAGCATTGAGCTTTGCCAAAAATCCATTATAGAACTATGCAAGTAACTCAGTCCTTGATTTGTTAATACTTCTATGAATTGAAGTGTGTCTTCTAAAGTAATACCATTGTTTTCCGTCTCCTCTGGTGAAAAACGATATCCAACTATGAAGTTGTCCCTCCCGTTTTCTTTTATTACTTGTTTTACTTCCGATATTACAGCTAATGGGAAAGCCATTCGTTTTTCTATGCTTCCACCCCAGACATCTTTTCTAAGGTTGGAGTTAGGAGAAAAAAATTGTTGCAATAAATACGTGTTGGCCCCATGAATTTCTACACCATCAAAACCTGCATCTATTGCTAATTTTGAAGCTTCGCCAAAAGCTTTAATTGTATCTTGAATTTCTGCTTCACTCATTTCGCGAGGAGTCATTGCCCCTGGACGCTCAGGTTTTACAGAACTTGCACTTATGGTCTGCCCAGTGGGTATTTCTGTAGGAATTGCCATTCTTCCTCCATGGAATATTTGCAGAATTGCGAGGGCTCCTTCCCCCTTAATAGTTTGGGCTAATTTTTTTAGTCCTGGTAGGAAACTATTATTATAGGATGCAAATTGACCAAGAAATCCTTTGCCAGATGGTCTTACATAAGTTGCGGCGGTAATTACAATGCCTACACCCTTAGACCTGGATTTATAATAACTTAATTCAGCCTCAGATACTGTTCCGTTGGGGTTTCCAGAAAAAGTAGTCATAGGAGACATAACAATAGGGTTTCTTACATTTATTGATGAATTTAATGTTCTAGGTTGTAGTAATTTTTCGAATTTTAATTCCAATTTAATCTCTCCCTTTTAAAATAAATTTTGATGCTGATATATATATATATATATATAGGTTATCGGGATATTTCTAAAACTTGGTTTATATATAATACTATGAATGAATTCTAATCTTTATAGTACTTTTCTCTATTTTAATAGTACTATATTATTAGGTGATTGTAAACAATAATGATTATTAAAAAATATTGAATGGCATTACCGAAAAATATTGAATGGCATTACCAAAAAATAATTAATTATTCTTAAAGTAACAAAAGCTTTAAAATTTAAACATATGTTATACTTAAAAGCAGTTATGACAATAGAAGGCAGAACAAATTTAAATATATATTTTTTACATGGAGGAAGTTTTTTATGAATGGAACAAAAGAATTAGGAACAGAAAGTATAGGTAAATTACTTTTTAAGTTTTCTGTGCCGGCTATAACTGGAATGATTGTAAGTGCTTTATATAATATTGTAGATCGAATGTATATAGGACATATAAAAGGGGTAGGATCATATGCACTATCGGGGCTTGCAATCACTTTTCCAATATCAATTATTATAATGGCCTTTGGAATGCTTGTGGGTATAGGCGCTAGTACAGTTATATCAATAAGACTTGGAGAAAAAAACGTCGAGGCTGCAGAAAGTATTTTGGGAAATGCTGTAATAATAATAACAGTAATATCATTATTACTTGGTATATTTGGAGTTTTGTTTTTAAACAAACTTTTAATTATATTTGGAGCAAGTCAAAATAGTATTCCCTATGCAAAGGCATATATACAGATTATACTCATGGGTGCAGTATTTCAAAATATAGGCTTTGGTATTAACAATATAATTAGAGCTGAAGGTAATCCTAAAATGGCAATGTTTACAATGGTATTTGGTGCGATTATTAATATTATATTAGATCCAATTTTCATATTTGTTTTTAATATGGGAATTCAAGGTGCTGCAATAGCGACTATAATTTCTCAATTTGTAAACACCGTATTAGTTCTTAAATATTTTACATCAATATACAGTGGGAGTGTTCTCAAAATAAAGAAAATCAATTTATTTCTTCATTCAAATATAATAAAGGAAATCTTTGCTATTGGGATTGCCCCTTTTTCTATGCAAATTGCATCAAGTCTAGTAATTATTTTATATAATAAAGGTCTTTATTTATATGGGGGGGACATTGCAATAGCTGCAATGGGAATATTAAATAGCTTATCAATGCTTATTTTTATGCCTATATTTGGAATAAGTCAAGGAATCCAACCTATTATTGGATATAATTATGGAGCTAAATTGTATCCAAGAGTTTTGAAGGTTTTAAAGTTTTCAATAGTTGCAGGAACTTGCGTTGCAACAATTGGGTTCATAGGTGTGCAGGTATTTGCAAAGCAACTTATTGGCGTTTTTGTAGGAAATAATGTTGATCTAATAAATTTAGGAGCGCGTGGTCTTAGAATTGATTTGATTTTTTTACCTATTTTAGGATTTCAAATTTTAGGAGCAAGCTATTTTCAAGCAATAAATGAGGCTAAAATTTCAATGATTTTAAGTATACTAAGACAAGTAATAGTACTAATTCCTCTTATTCTTGTGCTCCCAATATTTTTTAAGTTAGATGGATTATGGCTTTCGCAGCCAGTTGCAGATTTGATAGCAACAGCACTAACCGCATATTTTCTCTTGCGAAGTATTAAAAAACTTAAATGTAAAAAGGAGTCTATCTATTAATCAATATTTTTTGTTCACTTAATAAAAACTTCAAAAAACAAATATATGTTGTGAGAATATTCTTGACAATGCACTTCGTTTATAGTAAGATTCATAAAAGTACAATTTTATAAAACATAAACAATGATTTGGAGGAGTATATATATCATGAAATTTAGAGAGGAAAGGATGCTGTGAGCTTTCCATGAGTGTTATATAGAAGGTAGCCAAGGAGTTTTTAATTGAAATCTAAGGAGAGTAGACTTAAACGAAAACCCATCGTTATAGGGGCAGTGGTATCGGTGAATAGCCCGTACTATGTTTGAGTGTGCATTTACATGCAAAATTAGGTGGTACCGCGAAGTTAGCTCTTCGTCCTTTGTGGACAGGGGCTTTTTTTTATTGTTAAAAAACATGTGAGGGGGTTTTTTTATGAAAATGAATGGAGCAGAAATTATTATTAAATTACTAGAAGAGCAAGGTATTAAGAATATAGCAGGAATTCCTGGGGGGACAAACCTTCCTATATATGATGCCTTATTTAAAAGTAGTATAAATCATATTTTATGTAGACATGAGCAAGGAGGAGCATTTATTGCCCAGGGAATGACGCGGTCTAATGGAAAGGTGGCTGTTTGTTTTGCAACTTCCGGGCCAGGTGCAACTAACCTACTAACAGCTATTGCAGATGCTAAGCTAGATTCGATTCCAATAATTTGTATTACAGGGCAGGTATCATATCAATATATAGGGACAGATGCTTTTCAAGAGGTAGACACTTACGGATTAACAATACCTATTACTAAACAAAATTTTATAGTTAAATCTGCGAAGGAACTTCTTTTTATAATCCCAGAGGCTTTTAGAATTGCTAGCGATGGACGACCAGGGCCTGTTCTTATCGATGTGCCTAAGGACGTACAGCAAGAGATTGTAGAACTTAATAAATGGCCACAAAGGTTACCAGAAGTTGTTATAGAAAATAAAATTGATAGCTCAATGATTGAGTGGACTTCATCGCAAATTAATAAAGCGAAGAGACCTATCCTATATATAGGGGGCGGTGTATTAAACGGTAATGCTTCAGAAGAGATTCGAAAGCTAGCTAAAAAAAATAATATTCCTGTAGTAACTACACTAATGGGACTCGGTTGTTTCTCATGCGATGAACCTTTGTACCTTTCAATGCTAGGAATGCATGGTACAAGGTATACAAATATAATACTTCATGAGGCAGATTTGCTGTTAGCTTTTGGTGTAAGGTTCGACGATAGAGCTACAGGAAATGTAGAGAAATTCTGTCCTGAGGCTAAAATTATCCATGTAGATATTGATGAAGCCGAAATTAATAAATTGAAAAATGTAGATTATTCTATTACAGGAGATATAAAAGCTGTGTTAAATGGACTTCTTCCATTAGTTGAGGAAAATAATAGGGAAGGATGGATTAGATTAGTTGAAAAAACAAAAGCGAAGCATCCATTTATACTTCCAGATGTAAGCGATTTACTAAATCCAATGAATATTATAAAGTTTATTAGCAGTATTGTGGCAGTTGATAGCATAGTTACTACAGATGTTGGTCAACATCAGATGTGGACTGCTCAAGTTTATCCTTTTAGAAGTCCAAGAACTTTTTTAACATCAGGAGGACTTGGAACTATGGGTTTTGGGCTACCAGCAGCTATTGGAGCGGCTATTGAAAATCCTGACAAACAAGTAATTTGTTTTACTGGGGACGGCTCAATATTAATGAACATTCAGGAACTTGCAACCCTTGCTGATTTGAATTTGAATGTAAAGATAATTATATTAAATAACAAACATTTAGGACTAGTAAGGCAACAACAAGAATTGTTCTATGGAGGACGTTATATTGCATCTAAGTTTGTTACAAATCCTGATTTTGCAACTATAAGCAGAGGTTTTGGAATCCCAGCTTATGATTTATCAAAGGAAATTGATTTAATTGAAACATTAAAAAAGGCAATAGCACAGGTAGGACCGGTATTAATAGATATACCTGTTAGAGAAACTGAAAACGTTTATCCTATGGTGAAGCCCGGAGCACCAATAACTGAAATGATAGGGGGTGATGTTTGTGACAAATAAAAAGTACTTTGTTATAGAATTATTGGTAAACAATCATGCTGGCGTTATGTCACATATTAATGGGTTATTTGCCAGAAGAGCATTTAATTTAGAGGGTATTTTGTGTGGGAAAATAGGTGATGGTAGCACGAGTAAGATGTATTTATTAGTTGATAATGATGATTTTTTAGTGCAAATAGTAAAACAGTTAAATAAATTATATGATATATTAGAGGTCACGGTTCATCAGGAGTTCGATATTAGTGTTTTTAATAATTTTGAGTCATTATTAAAAATTAAAGATTAGAGCAGGTAAAATTCCAAAATTATAATGGGAGTAATCTCATTTTACAAAGGGGATAAAATGATAAATAAATTTACTATTAGTTTAAATGATAAAAAGTTTATTCTGCGAGATTTTAAACCAGATGACACAGATGATTTATCAAAAAAAGATATAGAAGAAGAGTACATTAAGTTACAAGAAAAATTTATTGAACTTCAAGAGGTGTTTTATGCTTCTAAAAAATATGGGTTACTAATAGTGTTACAGGGCATGGATTGTAGTGGTAAGGATGGTACTGTTAAAAAAGTATTGACAGGAGTTAATCCAAATGGGTTTAAGGTTGAAAACTTTAAAGTACCAACATCAGTTGAATTAGGGCATGACTACCTTTGGAGGATACACCAGAAAACACCGTTGAAAGGTGATATCACGGTTTTTAATAGATCATATTATGAAGATGTTCTTGTTACACGTGTTCATAATATTATTGAAGATGAAACTGCTTTTAGTAGATTCGAGGAAATCAAACAATTTGAAAAATATCTTGTTAATAACAACATAATTGTATTAAAGTTCTTTTTGCATATATCAAAGGAGTTTCAACAAAAAAAATTGGAGAGTAGATTAGAGTCGCCGCAAAAGTACTGGAAGTTTTCAGAGGCAGATTTAAAGGAGCGAAAATTTTGGGACAAGTATCAAGAATGTTATTCAGATGTAATTTCTAACTGTAGCACAAAAGAAGCTCCTTGGAATATAATTCCAGCAAATCATAGATGGTTTAGGGATTATATTATTTTGAAGACAATCGTAAAAAGCATGGGGGATTTAAAACTGGAATATCCATGTTTAGAAGGAGATGTCAAATTATTGATGCAGGAAGTGAAAGAAAGTAAAGAATAAGAAAATCAACTTAAAAAATATAACACTTGTTATGCAGGAGTTATATTTTTTTGGTATAATGATGAAATTATTGAAGCTTTACCTGAAAAATCAGAATATAGATTTTAACTCTTAGTAATCTAAAAATGAATATAATATTAAATATTAAAACATCACTTGACAATAAATGAATGGTCGTTTATTATATATCGTAATAGAGGTGTTTAGATGAGACGAAAAGATGATGAAAAAGAAAAAAGTATAAAAGAAGCAGTTGTTAAGTTAATACTTGAACTAGGGTTTCATGGTACTTCTATTTCTAAAATTGCTAAAGAAGCAGGGGTTTCCCCAGCAACTGTTTACATTTATTATGAGAATAAAGAGATTATGTTTCAAGATATATACCATGAGTATTCAGAAGAAATTTTTGATTATTTGCTTAGCATGGTATATGAGGATATGGATGGGCATGAACTTATTGAAATACTTGCTAGAAGCTATTACACCTATATTCAAGAGAATGGAGAAATATTTCATTTTGTAGATCAATTTTCAAGTTGTCCAGCTTTGGCTAGTCACTGCATAGAGAGAAAAGGTATAATTAATTTAAATAATTTATTTGAGGAAATGAAAGAGAAAAGGGTTCTTAAAAACATTCGTAATGATAATCTTGTAGCAATACTTTTTTACCCAGTGAAATCCATTGCCATTAAGCAATACATTGGAGAAGTGGAACAAGAAGGTCTACTCAAAGAAATGATTACAATCATACAAGATGCATTGCTAACTTAATTGATAAATTGATGTACTAAATAAAAACGAGAACATTTTGCTATGAAATAATTACAAAAGTATCTCGCTATTATTTAAAGAATAGTTAAACGAACATTCACTTATGGATGCTATAAAAAGAAAGGATGATTATAATGACAAATTTAGACAATAAAAACAAAGAAGGAATGGTAATTCCTGTAGCAGACATAGTGTTATTGCCAGGAATGATTTATACTTTAAAACTAAATAAGATTAGTCAAGAGGAACTTCAAAATTTAGCTGAAGGTGAGCAATTAAGTATTGCATTACCTTTAAAGAAAAACTTTAATCAAAGTCAGTTACTTCAAGAAGATTTTCATAGAATTGGAGTTTCATTTAAGGTAAATATAATTGAAAAGACAGAAAAAGGTTACCAAGCAAAAATTAAAGTATTAGACAGGGTAGAAATTAAAGAACTTACTATTGGAAGCGACTCTATACAAGCAGAATTTGAGATTGCATCAGATATTATTGATCTTACAGAAAAGAGCCTGGAAGAAATGCTAGAGTCTGTTAAAAAAGTTACCAGTGAGATTAGTAAAAAATTCCAGGGATCAGACCAGTTCATGAAGATGGTAGATGATGAAAAGGATATAAATAAACTTATGGCTCATCTTGCTCAATTTATGCCACTATCAAACGATGAAAAGTATGCTTTAATTGAAATTCAATCTTTAAAAGATAGAATTTTGAAATTTATGGATTATCTCTTAAAGCAAAAGGAATCTTTAAAGTTGCAATTTGAGATGGCAGAAAAATTTACTGAAAAAGCTAATAAGAATTATAGAGTGTCAGTGCTTAAAGAACAATTAAAAGCTATCCAAAGTGAATTAAATGAAGGTAAAAGTGAAGGTTCAAAAAAAGACAAAAGTTATATAGATAAAATTGAAGAGGCTCAAATGCCCGATGAGATAAAAGAGGTTGCATTAGATGAACTCGAAAAGTTAGAAAGACAAAGTGAGAGTAGTGCTGAATATAACGTTATACGTAATTATTTAGATTTATTAGTTAAGCTCCCTTGGAAAAAATCTGTTCCTAAAGCTATTAATTTAGGGGAAGCAAGGAGAATACTAGATGAGCAGCATTATGGACTTGAAAAGGTTAAGGATAGAATAATTCAACATTTAGCAGTTATGCAGCTTAAAAAAGATAAAAAAGGTTCAATTTTATTATTAGTTGGACCTCCTGGCACAGGAAAGACAAGCCTAGGTAAAAGTATTGCAGAGGCCCTAGATCGAAAATATATACGATTGAGTTTAGGTGGCATACGTGATGAAGCTGAAATTAGAGGTCATAGAAGAACTTACATTGGTGCAATGCCAGGAAGAATTATTCAAAGCATAAAAAAGGCAGGAGAAATAAATCCAGTTATGGTTTTGGATGAAGTGGACAAGTTAATGACCGGCTATAATGGAGATCCAGCTAGTGCTTTACTCGAGGTTCTAGATCCAGAACAAAATAACAGTTTTACTGATCATTATTTGGATTTACCTTATGATTTATCAGAAGTATTCTTTGTAGCAACAGCTAACTCACTAGACAGCATTCCTAGGCCTCTACTTGATAGAATGGAGATTATTCAGATATCAAGTTATACTATGAATGAAAAGTTCCATATTGGAAAAAATCACTTAATACCTGAAATACTTGAAGAACACGGACTTAACAATGAACAGTTAGTTATTGAAGATGAAGCTCTTCAAAAGATAGTAAGTGAATATACTCAGGAAGCTGGAGTTCGAGGATTAAAAAAACAATTAGCTACCCTTGCGAGAATTACTTCAGAGAAGATTGTCTCACATAAGGGAGAGTTACCATTTATTGTTACAGTAAATCAATTGGATGATTTGCTTGGAAGAAAAGTATCAAGTCATGATAAGGCTCAGAAGGATAATCCACCAGGAGTTGTAACGGGCCTCGCATGGACAGCTGTGGGTGGGGAGATACTCTTCATTGAAGCGACGGACATGATCGGAAATGGACAAGTTACTTTAACTGGGCAATTAGGAGATGTAATGAAAGAATCTGCAAAGATTTCTTTAAGTCTACTTAAGTCAAGGTTACCAATGAATGCAATAAACTTTAAAGAAAGAGATCTTCATATTCATGTTCCATCAGGATCCGTTCCTAAAGATGGTCCTTCAGCTGGAATTACATTGTTTACTGCACTTGCATCCCTTGTTACGGGAATAAAAGTGGACTCAAAGCTTGCAATGACAGGTGAAATCACTTTAAGAGGAGCAGTGCTCCCAATAGGTGGACTTAAGGAGAAATTGATAGGAGCTCAAAGAGCTGGTATAACAAAAATATTAATTCCAAAAGAGAATTTGGTTGATCTAAAGGAAGTGCCTGAAGAAGTTAAGAGTAAGTTAACTATTATAGCCGTGGAGACTGTAGAGGATGTTCTTCGTGAAACTTTGGGAATATCATTACCTAGAGTTGAACATGTATTTAATCCTGATACATCTAATGAAGGAACTTTTAATGCAAAACAAGTGTAAAAAATTATAAAAACAATAAACAAAGAGATGATTTCTGTATTATACAGAAATCATTTTTTTGTGTACATTTATAATCTGTAATTATTTATTTATAACGAATTGTATGTAAACGGTTTAGTAATATTGACAAGTATATTGAATAAGATTTATAATGAATAAGATTTAAATAAAAAATAAAACGATACGTCGTTCTATGCTTGAAATGAGGTAATTCAATGGTTTATAAAAGTTCCAATGAAACGCAAAAAAGAAAAGATTTAAAAAAGAAACATATTATTAATACAGCAACTAAGGTTTTTTCAGTAAAAGGTTATCATGGTACTACTGTAAAAGATGTGGTTGAAGAAGCAGACATATCGGTAGGAGCTTTCTATTTTTATTTTAGAAATAAAGAAGATTTATTTGAGACACTTTATGATGAGTTGTCTGAGGAATTTTATATTGCACTATGTAACTCATTAGAAAATATAAATAAAGAATTAGACTTAGGGTTTAGTAAAGCAATAGCCTTCTTTTTAAAGGTTATTGAAATTAATAGGCCACTAGCAAAGATTTTGCTTATAGAAGCGGTGGGATTAAATCCAAGGTTTGAGCAAAAGAGAGCGGAGGTTACACAAAAATATGTTAATTATACTGCGAAGCATTTTAATCAAATGAAGTTATGTTGTAATGTAAGCATTCCTGATGTAAAGATATTTTCACTCGCTTTTATAGGAACAATTTATAACGTGATAATGGAATGGTTACAGGATACTAGTATAAACGGTCTTACTGGTTATGCCTATGCACTTACAATTTATAATCTTCAAGCTTTAAAAATTGATTATAAAGAGAATAAAGTTAAAGAAGGAATAGCAGAAGTTTTATGTGAAAATTTCAAAATATAAAGGAGCAATTAACATGAAAAAAATATTAAAAGTACGATGGCTTTTATTAGCTACATGGATAATAGTTACGATTTTATGTGCGTTAAACCAACCTAACTTAAGTAAAATATTAAACCAAAAGGGTCAAGCATCAATAAGTGAAAATTCACCTTCAAAACTTGCAACTGAGATGTTAAATAAAATGGGAACCTCAAAAGGTGATACTGCAATATTTGTTTTTAATGATTCTAAAAAAATATCAAACTCAGGTTTAAAAGATATTCAAACAGGTATAAAAAAATTAAGTACTCTCAAATCTGAACTTAAAATAAATAATATAGTTGATCCCTTCAGTACTCCAGAAGCTAAAGATCAACTGATATCTAAGGATGGAACAACATTAATGGTCCAAGTTACCTATGAAAAGGGGACTAGGGATAGTAAAAATATAATAAATGGATTTAATGATGCTTTAAAGGATGTTAAGGTAACTCATTATATAACAGGAGAGCTTGCTATAAATAATGATTACTTAGCTGCTACTAATAAAGGTGTAGAAAAAAGTGCAATTATAACTGTCATATTTATATTATTGGTACTTATCATAATGTTCCGATCAGTGGTTACACCTTTTGTATCACTGTTCGCCGTTGGAATTTCCTATGTGTGTTCTATGGGAATAATGGGAATATTAATAAATGTTTTTAATTTCCCGATAACCAGTTTAACTCAAATGTTTATGATTCTTGTGTTATTTGGTATAGGTACAGATTATAATATACTTTTATTCAATAGATTTAAAGAAGAATTAGGTCACGGTTTATCTATTGAGGACGCTATAGTTACGACATATAAAACCGCAGGAAAAACGGTAATCTACAGTGGGTTAATTGTATTTATGGCTTTCGCTAGCCTTAGTTTTGTACAATTCCCTATTTACCGCTCTGCTAATGCTGTAGCTATAGGAATAGCTGTTCTTTTGCTTGAACTTACAACATTAACACCAGTACTCATGAAATTACTAGCTGGGAATTTATTTTGGCCATCGCACAATGTTGCAGGCCATAAAGAAAGCAGAGTTTGGGAAAAGGTAACCTCAACTTCCGTAAAACATCCTATTATTTCACTATTGGTAGTTGCGGCAATTATATTTCCAGTAATATTTTTTAACACTCCAAGGTTATCTTTCGATAGCCTTAAAGATTTAAGCGCTGATACCCCGTCAGTTAGGGGATTTAACCTCATAGCAAGTAAATTTGGAAGTGGAAAAGCTATGCCTACGACTGTTGTTATAGATAGCAATAAAGCAATGGATAACAATGAATCTTTAGCGGTTATAGATTCGTTAACGGAAAAGATTAAAAGTCTTAAAGGTGTTGAGAAAGTATCCAGTGCAACTGAGCCTATGGGAGAGCCTATAGATAACTTTTATACGAACGCTCAAACAAAAACCGTCGTACGCGGCCTAAGCTCTGCAAATGACGGTGTGGGAAAGATAAATGGTGGATTAAAACAAATAGATAATAAACTTACGGCTCCTGATTTTTCAGGCGTCAAGGATTTATCAAGTGGTACAGGTACGCTTGAAAATGGGATTGGAGCAGTTACTGATGGTCTTGTAAAGATTAATTCCGGAATAGATAAAGGGGCTAGTGGTGCGGATAAACTTACTGCCGGAATATCTCAGTTAAAGACTGGAGTAGCATCTATAAATGGAGGCCTAAAGACAATATCAAGTAATATGGGCAAAATTCAGGCCGGTTACGTTGCTCTTGGACAGGGGTATAAAGCTCTGCCAGGGTCTATATCACAAATCAAACAATTAGTTACAATGATGAATGGTACAGTATCTTTAATTGATGCCAAATTACCAAATGATCCTGATGTTGCTAAACTCAAATTTCTTTTATTAAATCTATCTGGTTCTATGGATAGTGTGTCAACAGGAATTAATACTGCTAATCAAAATTATGATGTTTTAACCTCGGGTCTTGCAAAGCTTAATGAGGGTATAAAAACAATAATCGCAAGTACTGGTAGTAATTCTAAATTAGTTATGGGAATAAACGAATTAGAAAAAGGAGAAGCGGGTCTTGCAACAGGTCTTAGGCAGGGTAGTGCAGGTCAGAAAACTGTAATTGATAGTATGGCCAAATTAAAAGCTGGAGCAGGGAAAATAAAGGATGGACAAGATACCTTGTATACTGGTTTAAATACCTTAAGCGGTGGAATGCTTCAACTTAAGGATGGAATAAGCAAGAGCCAAAATGGCCTAGGAACAATTCATACTGGTATCAATAAAAGTAATGATTTTTTAACGCAGCTAACAGGAACAAAAAGTTTTTATATACCTAAGGAAGTTTTTAAAACTGCTGATATAGGAAAAATGTTTGATGCGTATATGTCTAAAAATAGGAAGATTACAAAACTTACTGTAAATCTAGAAACAGATCCATATTCAGCTGAGTCTATAAAGGTTATAGATGAAATGAATAGTTTAGTTAAAAACCAGTTAAAAGGAACAAAACTTTCAGGAGTTAGCTTTGGAATCGCTGGTGTAACCGCAAATACTAACGATTTAAATAATATAGCAACTCATGATATAGCTTTTACACAAATAATAGTACTTGCATGCATATTTGTATTATTAGTACTAGTAATAAAATCCTTCTGGATTCCTGTATATATAGTAGGTTCCTTATTAACGGCATACTATGCAGCAATTTCAGTAACAGCATTTTTAACAACAAAATTGTTTAGTGGAATGGATGGAATGTCATGGAATGTACCTTTCTTCTCCTTTGTAGTAATTGCCGCATTAGGAGTTGATTATAGCATATTCCTTATGACACGTTATAAAGAATATCCAGATACTAATCCAAGGGACGCCATAATACTTGCAGCTAAAAATATAGGTGGCGTAGTAATGTCTGCTGCGATAATACTCGCTGGTACCTTTGCAACGTTATATCCATCAAATATACATGTTTTAATGGAACTTGCTATAAGCGTAGTTACAGGATTGTTACTACTAAGTACTATTTTACTTCCTATAGTGATACCTGCATTAATTTCTATGCAGGAGAAGTTATCCGAAAGGGCAAAAGTAAGATTTACTAAATCATGATTAAATGAGGAAGTATCTAAGTAATAAAAAGAACTTGCAAAGCAGTACTTATCAGCTTAATTTCAGGCCCAGTATAACTTAAGTTATACTGGGTTCATTTACGTAATTAAAATTAATTTAAAATCTTCTAAATAATATTGAAAAAATATTTTAAAGTGTGTATAATTAGTTGTTGCACCAATTATTGTTGTAACAACTTTATTAAGTGGAGATGAGAAAATATGTTTGAATCTTATGACCAAGATATTGGAATGTTAACAAACAAAATTAATAAAAAACTAATACATTACCTTAATACTAAGCTGGTAATGTTTAACCTTACTACTGAGCAATGGGCAGTACTTATGAAATTGTCTAAAGAAAACAAAATAAGTCAAAAGCAATTATCCAACATTTCTGGTAAAGATCAGTCTACTTTGACTAGAATAATTGACATACTTGAGAGAAAAAAATTTATTGAAAGGCATTCATGCAAAGAAGACAGACGGTCATTAGTCATACATATAACAGAAGATGGTTTAAGGACTTGCAAAAAAGTCACCCCATTTTTAGAGGATACATTCAAGGATATTCTTAATGGCATTTCTTATGAAAAATTAAAAATATTTAGTGAAGTTTTTTTACAAATTGATGAAAATATAGATAATCTAAAATAAGCTAGGAGGAATTAATTTGGAAACTAAAATTCAATCAGGTAAAACAAAATTATGGACTAAAAGCTACGTACTAATGCTGTTTTCTAATTTGTTTATATATTTAGCCTTCTATATGCTGGCACCAACGCTACCTGCATATGCAAAGGCAAGCGGTGGAACTAATCTTGAAGCAAGTCTCGTTGTAAGTACCTTTTCTATAACTTCTTTGCTCGTTAGGCTATTTACAGGTAGCATTATGGACAAAATAGAAATTAAGCCTTTGCTTTTAATAGGTGCCATAATTCTTGCAGTAAGTACATTATCATTTATTTGGATTCCCATAGATGCGATAATTTTTGTTCGTATTATTCAAGGAATAGGGTGGGGACTTGCGTCCACTGGAGCGGCTGTGATCTTCTCAGATATTATACCAGAAGATAAACGGGGCGAGGGCATGGGTTATTATTCACTTTCAATGATAATATCTATGGCTTTATCTCCTATATTTGCAATAATAATAATGAATTTATATAGTTTTAAAAATATTGCGCTTACATCAATAGCTTTAGTAGCCGTTGGTATTCTATTTTTAAGTCAAGTTAAAACACCTAAAAAAAATTTCCAGGTCCATAAATCAAAGAAAAAGTTCTCATTGGCAGATTCTTTTGAAATGAAAGCTGCTCTGCCATCCATGTTATGTTTTCTTCTTGTGATTACACTATGCGGAATTATGAGTTATATAATGTTATATGGTAAGGAATTAAAAATGACTTCAATTTGGATTTATTTTGTTGGGTTTGTTTCAATAATATTAGTAACCAGGCCTTTTGTTGGAAAGATATTTGATAAGTTGGGACATATCGTAATAATAATTCCAGGTTCAATTTCAATAATTATAGGGCTTATACTGTTATCTTACGCAAATTCTATAAGTGCTCTTATAGTGGCTTCCTTATTTTATGGTATTGGGTACGGAGCTGTCCAACCATCTTTGCAGGCTTGGGCGGTGAATCGATCACCTGGCCACCGAAAAGGAGCTGCTAATGGAACTTTCTTGTCTTCTATGGATCTAGCTTATACAGTTGGTTCAATTCTTCTGGGCTCTATTGCTGGATACAGTGGTTATGCATCTATGTATAGATTTTCTTCTATATTTATAGTTTTACTTTTAATAATATACTCCTGTAATCTTGTAAAAGGAGATATTAAATTAAGAAAAGAGAAGGAAGTAGTAGTTTAAATCATCTCCTGGGTCGCTGCAACATATGAATTATGTTGTAATTAGTTAGTAAAACTGTTATTATAACAATAATAACTTACAACTTAATAGTTCGGATGAGTGTAGCAGAAGTGTATAGAGTATTTATACACCGAAAAAGTAAATTTTTCAGGTATCGCAAAAATATGACTGTTACAGGACGAGCCCTTGGAGAGACTCTAATTGAGCACCGAAGGAGAAAGCTAATGAAAATTAGTGAAACTCTCAGGTAAAAGGACAGGGGATAATATTGATTTCAAGGGTCGAGTATTATCTATTCGGCTTTTTTTGCGACTAAAAAATGGAGGGGAAAAAATGAAGGCTGTGTTAACTGTAATTGGTAAAGATAAAGTAGGTATTATTGCAAATGTGTCTAACTTATTGTTTGAGAAAAATGCTAATATTTTAGATATTAATCAAACTATTATGAAAGAGTTTTTTACTATGGTAATGCTTGTGGAATTATCTAATATTAATATTTCCTTAAAGGAATTAAACGACAAACTAATGGAAAAAGGTAAAATTTTGAAAGTTTCAATAAAAATGCAACATGAGGATGTATTTAATTCGATGCATCTTTTATAGGAGGTATAAAGTGAATATTAATCAAATAATGGAAACTGTAAAAATGTTAGATCATGAAAAATTAGATATTAGGACGCTTACCATGGGGATATCATTACTTGATTGCTGTGACTTTGATGGTAAAAAGTCTAGGCAAAGAATTTATGATAAGATTATGAGAAATGCTGGAAATTTAGTTAAGGTAGGAGAAGATTTGGAGCTGGAATATGGAGTGCCAATAATTAATAAAAGAATTTCAGTTACTCCAATTTCCTTGATTGCGGGAGCATCTCAAGATGAAAATTATGTGGAATATGCTATAATGCTTGATAAAATTGCAATGGAACTCGGAATAAATTTTATTGGAGGGTTTTCTGCACTTATTCAAAAGGGATATACAACTGGTGATCATAGATTAATATCATCTATACCAGAAGCTATGAGAGTTACTGAAAGAGTATGCTCATCAGTATGCGTTGCAAGCTCTAAGGTTGGAATTAATATGGATGGTGTTCGCGAAATGGGGCAAATTATTAAGGAAGCGGCAAGGCTTACTTCAGATAGAGATGGGCTTGGCTGTGCAAAGATTGTTGTGTTTGCAAATGCTGTAGAGGATAATCCTTTCATGGCTGGTGCTTTTCATGGAGTTTCAGAACCGGAGTGCACTTTAAATGTAGGAATAAGTGGACCAGGTACTGTAAAAGTTGCTCTTGAAAAAGTACGCGGTGAAGATTTTGGAGTTGTAGCTGAAGTAATAAAGAAAACTGCTTTTAAGATAACAAGAATGGGTCAATTAGTTGGGATGGAAGCTGCCAAAAGGTTAAACGTACCTTTTGGTATAGTAGATTTATCATTAGCACCAACACCTGCTATTGGAGATAGTGTTGCTAGAATCTTAGAAGAAATGGGGCTTGAGGTATGTGGAACTCATGGAACTACTGCAGCACTCGCCATGTTAAATGATGCAGTTAAAAAAGGTGGGATAATGGCTTCTGGATGCGTTGGGGGACTGAGTGGAGCATTTATACCTGTAAGTGAAGATGAAGGAATGATTGAAGCCGTTGAAAAAGGAGCTTTAAACATTGAGAAACTTGAAGCTATGACTTGTGTATGCTCTGTCGGACTCGACATGATTGCTATTCCAGGAGATACACCTGCAGAAACTATTTCAGCAATTATTGCAGATGAGTGTGCAATTGGAATGATTAATAATAAAACCACTGCAACAAGGCTTATACCTGCACCAGGTAAAAAAGTTGGAGACAGCGTAGAATTTGGTGGACTTCTTGGACGCGCACCTATTATGAAGGTGAGTGAATTCTCAAGTGTAGACTTTATTAACCGGGGTGGAAGAATTCCAGCACCTATACATAGCTTTAAGAATTAGTTAAAGAATAACTTTTATGGGGCCATTTCAAAATGATTATTAAATTATTTTGAAATGGCCCCTTAAGTATTTTTTGAATTATTTAAACACAACATTTGTATAATAGTATATATATTGCAAATACTAAAAGTGGTGATGTGGAATGGCTGAAGATATAAATACAGATGTAAATTTGTATAATGATTATGAAAAGAACTTTTTTATAATCGATGAAACTTTAAAAGATTGTCCCGATATTATAAGAAGGCAAGTTATTTTAAATTCAGGGAAAAAAGGTTGTTTCTTTTTTGTTCAAGGTTTATGTGATCTTGATCTTTTTCAAAGAGATTTTATGACTCCTTTACTTAATTTACAAAAGTTAGACTCTGAAGAAATCAAATATCTTCCTAATAAGCTCCCTGTGGCAGGACTAACTTTTCCAATAGTAATTGATAAGATAATACAAGATATATTAGCTGGAAATGCAGTTTTTATATGCGACGGATTAAATACAGGAATTTCATGCACACTAAAAAAATATGAAAAAAGAACGATCGAAGAGCCAGATGGGGAAAAAAGCATAAGAGGAGATCATGATGGCTTTATTGAAGACATGGCAACTAATATAGCTACTATACGACGAAAATTAAAAACTCCCAACCTTAAATTCAAGAATTTTACAGTTGGCAATATATCGCACCAAACAGTTAATGTAGCATACCTTGAGAATATTGCTAATCCAAACATATTACAAATTATTTCTGATAAAATAACTCAGTTAGATAGTGACAGTTTTATAGCAATTGGATATTTGGAACAAATTATTGCGGATCATCCAAATTCTATTTTTCCTCAATACCTTGCTACAGAAAGACCAGATAAAGCTATAGCTGGATTACTAGAAGGTAGATTTGTAATAATGCTTCAAGAAACATCCTTTGTAATGATAGCTCCTGTAACTTATTTTGCTTTTACTCAAGCACCTGAAGATTATTCAACCCATTGGGTAGGAGCAACTTACCTACGTATGCTTCGTACGTTAGCAACATTAATAGCATTTTTTCTTCCAGGCATGTATATTGCATTACTAAGCTTTCATTACTACATGATACCTTTGCATTTACTAGTCCAACTTGCACAATCCAGAGCAAAGGTACCTTTTCCTCCCGTTATTGAAGCATTCATGGTTGAATTTATGATAGAAATGGTAAGAGAAGCTTCAATTAGACTTCCATCTTTTATAACTTCATCTATTAGTATTGTTGGAGGATTAGTAATAGGTCAGACAGCTATACAGGCTGGAATAGTAAGTGACCTTATGGTAATAGTAATCGCTGCTTCTGCCATTGCAGGCTTTACTATGCCTACTTATGATTTAGGAATTTCTATTAGAATTACTAAATATGTCATTATGATAACCTCATCAATATTTGGTATTTTGGGAGTAATCATTCCCATGGTAATGGTACTTGCGCACCTAATAGTATTAGATTCTCTAGGAGAACCCTATTTTCAGCCTATAGCGCCTTTTAAATTTAGTGATTTAAAAGACACCTATATAAGAGCTCCAATTAGGTATTTGAAAAAAAGGCCAGATATAGCGAAACCACTAGATAAGGAAAGAGGTAAGAAGAATGGATAAAAGGAAAAACAATATTACCTCTGCTCAATTGATGGGACTTATTGTATCTATTCAAGTAGGTGTAGGTATGACCGGCTTACCAAGTAATTTAGCTACAGTTTGTGGTCATGATGGTTGGATTTCAGTATTAATATATGGAATAATTATAACTGCTGTAATTGCACTGATAATAAAGCTTATGAATAGATATAACAACAAATCTATATATGAAATAAATAAGTTTTTATACGGAAAATACCTAGGTGGGTTGTTAAATTTACTTATAGTTCTATATTTGTGGTATAGCGTATGTCTATGTTTAAGAAGTTATATAAATGTAATACATGCTGATTTATTAAGATCAACTCCTTCATTTGTACTATGTGTTTTTACTTTAATACCTACTTGCTACCTAGCATGGTACGGATTAAAATATATAACAAGATTTGCACAAATGATATATCTTTCAATTGGTTTCTGTCTTATTTTATATGTACTTGTATTTAGTGAGTTAAGATTCAATTTTTTAATGCCAATTGCTCAAAGCGGTATAGAAGGTATAAAAGCTAGTTTTACTCCCTGTATTTTTGCATTCTTGGGTTATGATGTGATTTCAATTATATATCCAGAAATTACTAACAAACAAAAAGCCATGAAATTCGCAATAGGATCTAATATAATTACCACAATATTTTTTGTAATTCTTGTTCTTGTTACGACTTCTTTTTTTGGAGAAGAAATGCTAAAAAAAAGTATATATCCAATGATTAAACTATCAAGATCTTATAGAGCACCAATAATTGAAAGAATGGATGTACTATTTATATCGGTATGGCTACCAGCAATGGCTATGTCAATTGGCGGATATTTTTCTGTAACCTATTATAGTATACGTAAATTATTAAATCTAAAGAAAAAGGTTATATACCTAATTGTATTTACCTTAATAACAATATTATTAAGTAATGTACCTAAAAGTATATCAAATATTAAAGTTTACACTAATATTATGACGATATCTGGAATTATATTTTCAATATTTTTAGTCATATGCTACTTATTTTCTTTCATACGAAAAAAAGGAGTGAATCCACATGTATAAAAGGATAAAAAAAACATTTCTATTATTAATTATTATTCCATTTATTCTTTGTGGTTGCTGGGATGAAGTAATAGTAGAAAAAATTAGTTTTCTTACAATATTAGGCATAGAGAGAGCTCCTCAAGGAAATCTAGAGGTTACCTATGGCATGCCCCTAATTGATCCAGATGTTAAAGGTTCTAGAGTAGAGATTTTAGATACTCAGACTAATTTATTAAGGATGTCTACGGAATCTTTTGATAAAAGGGCGAGTAAGGAACTGTTGGCAGGTAAAATTCAGCTATTTCTTTATTCTAAAGAGCTTGCTGGAGAAGGACGTATCGCTGGTATTAATTCAGTATTAGAAAGAGATAAAACGAACGCGATGCTTACTTGGATTATTGTTGTTGATGGAAGCCCTAGAAGTTTAATACACCAATCAGAAGAAAATTTTAAGGATAAACCTATAACATCTACATATGTAAATTCGCTTCTTGAGCGTGCGGTTAGGATTGGGAACATCAATGAAACAAGAGCTTTCAATTATGACTTAATAAGCATGGCCCCAGGTATTGATAATACAACTCCAATGATTAAAATTGCTGATAATGCTATTGAAGTCACAGGTTCAGCCTTATTTTCAGAAGAAAAAATGGTTGGAAGTATAAATGCACAAGATAGTGGACTATTAATAGCAATGATGAAAACTCTAAAAAATAAAAAATATATCTACAATGCTCGTATTCCGGCTAGTGCTAAGGAAACTTATAGTGAAAAACTAAGCTCAGCTATTCACCTTAGTCAAAACAGTAAAAAAATAAGCATCTCAATTAAGAATAATAAGCCCGTAGTAGATATCTATTTAGACTTAACAGGATATGCTGATGATTATAAATGGGATCATTTAAATAATCAAAATGAAGTTATAAAGGTAAGTAATTATGTACAGGAACAACTTAGGCAAGATTGTCAAAAATTGATTGGGTACATGCAATTTAAAGAAAGCGATCCTATCGGTATAGGTGATATGGTAAGAGCTAAGCATAACAGCTACTTTAAAAGTGTAGATTGGCATACTGCCTATAAAGGAGCTACAATAACCGCCCATGTTAAATTTAATTTAATTGAATATGGAGATATACAATAGAATAATATAAAAGAACTTATGTTATTTAATTAGTTCTTTTATTATTTTTAATTAATAATCAGTTTGATTAAAATTAAGGATTTTATCTATAAACTCATGATATAGGTCTAAAATTGAAATTTCGTGCATAAAATGATATAATACATTAATAAGTAAAGATATTTTAAATAATAAATGAGGTGAAGTTTGTGTTAGATTATAATAATGTTTCTGAAACTAAAAAATATATAAAAATACCTAACATAGGCCTAGGTAAATTCACTTGCATAAAAATCAATATGGTATTAAATTATAGTTTAGTAAAAAACATCTAGAAAGCGATATATGCTTTCTAGATGTTTTTTATTATTTCGGCGCTAGGGTATTTTAAAAATAACAACAAATTATCTATGCTTGCTTAAAAATGAACACAATAAAAAGGAGAATATAATTATGAATAAAAGTGAGATTATAATTAAGGGATTACCCGTAAAAACCAATAGACTTGAGAATGGGGATGTTAATTTACTATTTAAAATAGGAACTTATGATGATAAGGAATCCGTTTATAGAGTAATTGTAAAAAAAGACTATTGGAGAGATGCAGTAATAGGTATGGTAGATGTAAATTATTTTGTAATCAAAGGAGAACTTAAAGCATGCGTAAATAAAAAAGGTACACCTTTTATTTCAGTGGAAGCAACGTCAATTAAAATATTTCATTTGTTAAAAGATGTGAATGGACAAATAGATTTAAATTATGAAATGCCAACTGGAACTGATGAAATAATGGATATTTCAAAGTTAGTAAATGAAAATGAGGATTTATCTATAAAACGTTCAAAAAATAAAGCACTAAATTATATGAAAAATAATAATAAGTTTAACAAACCTATTGTCGTTAAAAAAGAAAGCCTTGTTATTGTGTCAGGATACGATCAATATGCAGCAGCGCTGGAGCTTGGAATAAATAATGTACCAGTATCATATGAGGAATAAAAAGTAAGATTTTAAAGATTTTAGAGTGAAGCTTGTGGAAACAAAAGATCAAGCTATGGCTCCTTTTGATTATGTTATGGTCAATATCTTTCATAAGGAGCTTATTCTTTCCTACAACAATTCTTATGAACCCAATTCTTATAGTCTTCTTTAAATCCTAGATTTGTATAACAAATTACCTCGCCAGGAGAAATTGTATTTTTACATACTTGACAAGTAGAGCTATATTCAGATGTCTTCGTAATCCCTAGCCAAAGTGGCTCATTAAGTTTTATTAGTTCCATTTCTAGTTCGTTTTCTGTAAATTCATTGCACACTAATTCACGTAAGTAAGCAGAAAAATTATTTTCTCCATGGGTTAATTTAGACTTTCGTAGCGCCAAACTATAGACATGCTCAGGCAGAGTAATTGATACTTTTTTACTCATTATTACTAACTCCTATAGTATTAATATCTACTAATATAATATGAAATTATATGTAAATGGTGCATACTTAATAGAAATTAATATTGTTTTATTGAATCACGGTGTATAGCAGTATAGAAAAATAGCCTGAACAGTTTTCAGATTGGATCATAAGATAATGCATATAATTATAATTCAAAGGAGCAGTTATGTATAATAGATCTAATATGATAAAATCGAGTATTGTCGCTTATGTAAGGGGTGATGTAACGGGTGATAGAGTACCTGATTATGTTTATTTAACTGGAATAAGGACGCCAAGCAGTCCATTTATTCAAAATATAACTCTTGTAATTCGAAATGGAATGACAGGGGGTATTACGACTATAGCACTCAGCGAAAATGCAGGTTATAATCCTACAATATTTTTAGGGGATTTTACAGGAAATCAAGTGGATGAAATTTTAGTAGGAATTAATTCAGGTGGTAGTGGTGGAATAATGTATTACTATATTTTTTCATTTATTAACAGTACAGAAAAATTATTATTTGACTTTAGTGCATATAACGAACAATACAATTATGATGTTACTTATAAAGACAACTTCAAGGTTGATGTTATCAGTAAAGAAAATAATCAAAAATACATTATAGATATATCAAATAGGGACATCGATTATTTAAATGAAATATACGATGACAAAGGAAAGTTAAAGAATCCTATTAATGGATTTGTAAATCCATTAAGTGGATTATATCCTGTAGATTTTGATTCAAACAAAGTATTTGAGCTATTGGCATACCAAAAGATAGCTGGGAGATACAATGCAGACTCTTTAGGTTATGTTATGAATACTCTAAGGTGGAAAAAAAATATGTTTTCGTTGGATAATCAATATGTAGCTATAAATGGATCACAAGGGTAGGTATACATTTATCTGAGCATTTATAGATTATAGAACACAATTCGTTTAAAAAGCATGTGATATTAGCATGCTTTTTAAACGAATTACAAACATTTGAAGTAAATTGAAGTGTTTTATATTTTTTAATCGTTATATTAAGTGTAAGGGTAAAAAAGGGGTGATGGTTATTCAAAAAGAACAGTTTGCAAATTACATAAAACAATATGAACGTTTAATCATTACTATTTGCCTATCCTTTACAAAAAACTATTTTGATGCAGAAGATTTGGCACAACAAACATTTTTGTCAGCATATACTGGCTTTTCTAAATTTAATGGTGAAAATTTTAAGGCTTGGCTTATAACAATTGCGATTAATAAATGTAAAGATTTTCTTAAAAGCACTGCAAGATCAATTCATAGTTTATCTGATGAAGATATTGAAGGTTTAAAGGATAAGGGAGAAACACCTGAGGAAATGCTTGTAAAAAAGCATAGTAGGAAACAGATACAATGTCTATGTGAAAAATTAAAAGAGCCTTATAGGGCTGTGTCAATAAACTATTTTTGCAGGGATATTAAACTTTCTGATATGGCAAAAGATACAGGTAAGAGCTTAAAGACATTGCAAACCCATCTATACAGATCAAAAAAACTGTTGAAAGGTTTATGGAAGGAGGAGTTTATGTGAGTTGTACATTATTTAAGGAAAATGGACATTTAACTAATACATCACTAAAGGGGATTAAAGATGGAGCCCTAAGTGATACTCAATTAGTTTTATTATCAGAACATATAAGTAAGTGTAAAGAGTGCGCAGATGATTTAGCTAATAGTTTCAATAATGTTGATCTTGCAAAGGCTCCTTCTGGATTTGAGCAGGAAATACTAAGTAAGATAACAAAGATAAAAGAAAACAATAAACAATTTGTGTTTTATTCTTTAAGGGTAGCGATGGCTGCAAGTATAGCATTAATGTTCGCTTTTTCAAATCCACTAAATTTTGTGGCCAATACAAAAGTTAAAAGCTTTGATGTAAACCCAATGAGTTTAAGTACTATTGATACTATTAATTCAAATCTTAATGATTTTTCACAAAAAATAATTAATATGGAGGTTTTTAATAATGAAAAGGGAAAAAAATAAATTTTTATCCTTTGTTTTTTCACTAATGCCTGGGGCAGGTCATATGTATTTAGGATTTATGAAGATGGGGATATCGCTTATGGCAGTATTTTTCTTTTTAATATTTCTCTCTAGCTGGCTTAGGATTGGTCCACTTCTATTTGTTTTACCTTTAATTTGGTTTTATTCGTTTTTCGATTGTATGAACAAACGATATTCAACTGATGAAGAATTTTTACTTTTAGAGGATAATTATTTATTTTCTCTAGATGAATTAATAAAAATAGATAAAGGGATATTAAAAAAACATAGATTGTTCTCAGGACTATTACTTGTATTTCTTGGTGTCTACTTAATTTGTAATAATATCATTGACAGCTTAGCTGGATATATGCCAGATGCCTTATATAACGTTATTAATAATGTATCAACGGTGGCTCCCCAAATAATAATAGGTGTTGCAATAATAGTTATGGGTGCAAAACTTATTATAGGTAAGAAAAAAGAGTGTGATATGAATGATTAAGGGACGTCGCGTTGGAACATTTACAAGTGGAATAGTTTTAGTGATGGTTGGAACAATATTTTTACTTCGTCTAATATTTCCAAGTATTAACTACTCATTTATAGCTTCACTGTGGCCTTTGGTTTTAATTTTACTAGGAGTTGAGATTATTGTTGCATATGTAATAAATAAGGAAGAAATAATGAGATACGATTTCGGCGGAGTAATTATTTTAATAATGTTATCTTTCTTTTCAATAGGTATGGGATGTATGGAGTACGTAATTACTCATATTGAACAGTTTAGAAATACATTTTAAACTATTAGTAAACAATAAAATAGAATAGCAAGAGATGATTTAATGATAATTTTTAAGGAGCAATTTTATGTCAAATAAATATGATAGAGGGATTCCTTAATAAAGGAGTCCCTTAAAATATATCAAAATTAAAATTTGATGAAAAGTAATATGGAAATCACCCAATTATTAAAAAAATGCAAGAATTTATTAATCAATTTCTAATTTTATAAAAATATTAATAAAATAGTATTGATATGCTTTAAATTTTATGATATTATTAATAAAAATTACAGAATATGAATTATTTATTAATTGTTAATTCATAAATAATAATTATTAACAATAAATTCATAATATATTATTAGTCCATATATATTAAAAATATGGAGATAACATCTAGTGTGACATATTAATTTAATTAAATTTAGGGGGGTCATTTAATGTTTAAAAAGAAAGCTTGTTTAGTACTATCTATGGCTATGACTGTTGGGTTACTGGCAGGATGCGGAGCTAAGACCGCATCAACTACTGGAGATATCAAAATTGGAGTTGTGTTACCACTTACTGGTACGGTTTCATCTTTTGGGAAATCTGGTCAAAATGGTATTAAATTATTAGAAGATCAAGTAAACAAGGCAGGAGGAATTAATGGACGTAAAATTAAGTTCCTTTTCGAAGATGATGAAGGTAAACCGGATACTGCAACAACAGTTGGTACAAAACTTATTAGTGAGGATAATGTTGTGGCAATAGTTGGACCGTTAACAAGCGGCTCTTGCATAGCACTCGGACCAATAGCCACTCAAAGTAAAGTGCCAATGATAACAGGTTCAGGTACAAACCCAGATGTAACTAAAAAAGGTGGAGAATATGTTTATAGAGCATGTTTTATAGATCCGTTCCAAGGAACAGTTATATCAAAGTTTGCATCAACAGATTTAAAAGCAAAGACAGCTGCTATTCTTTATGATAACGGTAATGATTATTCTAAAGGTTTGGCTGAGTTTTTCGAAAAAGGTTTTATAGCTTCAGGTGGAAAAATTGTTGCTAAAGAAACATATGCTACAAACGATAAAGATTTTAAGGCACAACTTACAAAAATAAAACCAACAAACCCAGATGTAATATTACTTCCTGATTATTATGGAACAGTTGGTAATATTGCAAAGCAAGCAAGAGCAATAGACATTAAGGTTCCATTACTCGGTGGAGATGGTTGGGATTCATCTGAATTATTTAAGGTTGGTGGAACTGCAGTTAATAATTGTTATATATCTGACCATTACTCAGCAGATGATACGTCGAAACTGGTTGTTGCATTCCAAAAAGAATATAAAGCAAAATATAATTTAAAAGCAGATGCTATGGCAGTTTTAAATTATGATGCTGCTAAAATAATGGTAGAAGCTATAAAAGTTTCTGGTAAAACAGATGGACCAAGCATTAAAGCAGCACTTGCAAAAACAAATCTTGAAGTAGTATCTGGTAAAGTATCATTTGACAAAAATAGAGATGCAATCAAAGGTGCCGTAATTTTAAAAGTTGATAATGGCAAGTTTAATTTTGTAAAGAAACTTATTCCTTAATAAAAAACAAGTAGGCATACTTCTCAAGTTATTTATAACTTGAAGTATGCCTGCATACATAATTTGATTAGCGAGAAATGGAGGAAGGTAAATGGAATTTTTACAACAGGTAATTAATGGCCTATCACTGGGTTTTGTATATGCATTAATTGCAATAGGTTATACAATGGTATATGGAATAATCGGACTTATAAATTTTGCTCATGGTGATGTTTTCATGGTTGGAGCATATTTTGGCTTTTTCGCCGCAACTAATCTACATTTGGGTTTTATTCCCACTTTGTTGATAGCTATGGGTGGAGCTGCAATAACAGGTGTAATTGTTGAAAGAGTAGCATATAAACCTTTAAGGAAATCACCAAAGTTATCTATATTAATTACAGCAATTGCAATGTCGGTACTTCTTGAAAATTTAGTAAGATTAAAAATGACTACTGATCCACAAACATATCCAGAGAGTCTTTTGCCACAAAAGGTAATTCATTTTGCTGGTTTAAGTATTGATAATCGTCAAATCATCATTATAGCAATATCGATTATACTTGTAGTAATACTACAATTTATAGTTTTCAAAACTAAAACAGGTAAAGCGATGAGAGCAGCTTCTTTTGATAAAGATGCAGCAGCACTTATGGGTATCAATGTAAACTCTATTATTTCTATAACATTTGCAATTGGTTCGGCCTTAGCTGGAGCTGCAGGAGTGCTTGTAGGAATATTGTATTCGAGCATTGATCCATATATGGGTATAATGCCAGGACTCAAAGCATTTGTCGCAGCAGTACTCGGTGGAATTGGTATAATTCCAGGTGCCTTATGGGGAGGATTAATAATGGGACTAGTTGAAACATTTAGTAAGGTTTACATATCATCTA
>Ga0209125_1000824_pt1 | contig 34971 bp, 31 predicted proteins | sample BarGraIncub1131A_FD_184503 | JGI IMG/M metagenome (GOLD analysis project Ga0209125, IMG submission 184503) | Arctic peat soil microbial communities from Barrow, Alaska - Barrow Graham LP Incubations 11-31A (SPAdes) (version 2) | ecosystem: Environmental > Terrestrial > Soil > Wetlands > Peat... | reverse complement strand
TGTACATACGCTGAACGGCTCAGGCCTTGCAGTCGGAAGGACCGTCGTGGCGGTGCTGGAGAACTACCAGCAGGCCGACGGTTCGGTGCTGATTCCCGAAGCGCTCAGGCCCTACATGGGCGGGCTGGAGCGGATCAGCTAGACTTTGGAGGAATGGCCGAGTGGTTGAAGGCGGCGGTCTTGAAAACCGTTGAACGAAAGTTCCGTGGGTTCGAATCCTACTTCCTCCGCCAAATATTTTGCAGGACGCAGCATAGATTTCAAACGGAGAGCTGGCCGAGTAGGTCGAAGGCGCTCGCCTGCTAAGCGAGTATACTGGGAAACCGGTATCGAGGGTTCGAATCCCTCGCTCTCCGCCATTTTTAGCTTGCATGCAAGGAAGTTGCAGGGCGGTAGCGGAGGTCTGGATTGAAGCGATTGATGAAACTTCTCGTTTTATCTCTGGTCGCTACGGTTGCCGCAGCAGGCTGCAACGAGAAAGAGAACCGAAAGGCGGCAGTTTCCCATCCGCAGCCGGTCAAGGCCCCCTCGGTGGTGGTCGTGCCGGAGAGCGTGAAGGGGAAGTGGAAGGCGGTAAAGATAGCCGTCGTCGACAAGAACGCCGAGGGACAGAAGATTTACACAATTGCCATCGGGACCGAGCTCAAGTTGCCCGGCTCGGATCTGACGCTCAGTGTGGATAATTTTCTGCCGCATTTCGTGATGGAGGGGACCACCCTCACCTCCCAGTCCAACGAGCTGAAGAACCCCGCCGCGCAGCTCAGAGTGATCGAGGGGGGGCGGGAGATCAACAAGGGATGGCTTTTCGCGCTCTACCCGACAGCCCATCCCTTTCAGCATCCGCATTACGGTTTTACTCTGGTCGACTACGTTCCGGCCATTTGACACAATTTGCGCTTGTAGCTCAGCTGGATAGAGCAATGGACTACGAATCCATAGGTCGGGCGTTCGAATCGCTCCAGGCGCACCAATTAAATCAGGGGCTTACGGTTAACCGCTGTGAGCCCTTCGTTTCGTGCCGTAGTAAATGCCGTAGTAAATCTTTTAAGCAGTTGTTGCCGTAGTAAATGCCGTAATTAAGCTTGCGCCTGTGGCTCAGCTGGATAGAGCACCAGACTACGAATCTGGGGGTCGGGCGTTCGAATCGCTCCAGGCGCACCATTTTTTTTAAAAAGAACGGCCTCTCCGCACTAATCGGAGGGGCCGTTCTTTTTTCTGCAACGCTAAACCGGAGGCACCTGGCCTTGGAGGGCGTCCGGCCCACGGCCGGACAATACAAGGAGTCTGACAACGAGGTGGCCGGCAGGGAGGGATCACCCTCACGGTGGGAGACCCGGGAACCGCGAAGACCACCACCCTCGGGACCATCGAGCACTTCTACGAGGAGGTGCTCAAGCCCCAGGGAAGGGACCCCTTTAGCATCGACCTCGCCAGTACTGGGAAGGCGGCGCGGGATGAGCCTCGCCACCGTAAGGCACGCTTTCACGGTGGCAAGTTTCACCGGCGCCTACGCGGCTTCCAAATTTGACCTGCAGGGGGCGAACGTGGAGCCGGTAAGGCTAACGGTTACTGGTGAGAAAATTCTCATCCCAGAGGGGAGGCAGGTGGTTTTGCGGGTGGTCCTCAGGCGAAGCTGCATCTTCTGGGCCACACCAAGCAGATCCAGGCGGTCGAGGCGAGGCGGCTTCCTGCGCCAGGTGCGGGAACTGGGGGTGAGGGGGGAGGTCGATTACGCGCACATGACCGAAATCCTCCGGCAGCGTGACCCGGAACTCCTGGAGATCGCCAAGAGTCTGAACCGGGAGGACCGGGCGCTCGGCAAGAACGCGAGGGAGGCCCTGGTCGCCATTGGAAAGCGGGGGCGCGTGACCGAGATGGCGGAGCTACCCGAGTTGAAGGCGGCCGTCGTGCAACATTAGCTCCTGGAGAGCCTGAAGCTCTCGCATTTTCCCAAGCGGGCTGCGGCGGGGGAGCTGCAATCGGTCGTCCTGGTGGTGGGCACCAACGACGAGCGCCGGAGTTGAATGACGAGATCCGGGCGGCGAGGGTGAAGGCGGGGGAGATCGGGGAGGGCAGGAGTTTTTCGGTGCTGCTCCCCGTGCGCCAAGGGGTCACCGTGGAGAGCTACCAGTTGGGCGACACGGTCCGCTTCTCCGGCGTGGAGCGCGAGGACGGGAAGATGCTGAAGTGGTTGGCGCACCTGGGGGCCGAGGCGGAGGTGACCGAATCGACCGGGAGCGGAACCTGGTCCGGGTGAGCTACTCCTTCACGACCAGGAAAAAGGACGGGCGCGAGATCTCCCGCTCAGTCAGCAAGGAGTTGTCCGCGGCCGAGATGGCGGGGAGGATTACGATCCTGCGAGAACAGCAGAGGTGCTTTGCCGTCGGTGACCGCATCATCGCGCTCCGGGATGACAAGAAGCACGACCTGCAAAACGGGATGATGGGGGTCATCAAGGAGCTTGACGGCAAGGGGAGGGCGCTGGTTGATCGCGGGAAGAAAGAGGTCGTGCTGGATCTGGAGAAGTACCGGCAGGTCGGCCACGCCTATGCGGTGACCATCCACAAGAGCCAGGGCGCCACGGTCGAGCACTCCATCATGGTCTTTTGCGCTCACGTTTGGAGCTTGGTTAATCAGGTCCAGCTGGTGGGCATTTTATTCGGTTGGTGAGGGGCGAGGAGGAATTTTTTGCCGCTGGTTTATGTGGAGAAGCGATCCGCAGTTTCGGTTTGATAACCAGAAGGCGGACTTCGCTTCGCTCGGTTCATTTTTCATCCACACCAGACGCAGCCCTGTCGGCTTCATATGGGTAGCTAAGTCCCCGTATCTCTTTGTTTTCGCCGCTGGCGCAATGCATGGTTTTTTGCCGGATGGCGTCTGGTAACATGCTGAAATCATGTCAATTCTCTGCTAGCGCGCATCCGGTTCCGAACGGCCCCTGGGAATGATACGCCCGACGGACGAAAAGACACTGTCTACCCGGTCGGAACCCGACCTGATTTCAAGGTTAAAGGAACTCTCCAGAGCGAACAATGCCACCATCGATCACACCATTTTCCGTGGCCTTGGATGCCTTGGAACGCGAGCAGAAAACGGGAAATTCCTTCTCGGAACCTGTGGCTTTCCTGGAGAAAAATCTGTCCGCTCTGCTTGGCTCGGTAGTGGCTTTTAGCGAGAAAATCGACTGGAAATTCAGCGAGCCGAGTACGGTCGAGCGGGAGCGTATGAGAGCCTCTTCAAGCTCCTGGACATCAAAATGAGCGAGCACGACGAGGCCGAGCTGGCGCGGTTCTTCAACCTCGGCAAGGCAGAAGTCGTTTCTCCGGGATGTATCCGGCCTCAGACCGCCAGTTTCAGGTTCGTCTCGATCTCGTGCCAGAGAACACAGACCCTCTTGCGCTCGTCCCGTTCAATCAGGCCGACCGTTTCCAGGACGGAGACGTCGCCGTGGACGTTCTTGTAGCTTCGTTTCAGGAAGCAAGTTCTCCCACCCACAAACAAGAAACCGCATCATTTTCCAGACCAAACAATGCAGCGTCTCACCCTGCTCACCCTTCCAATTTCGGGTGCTTTCACGAAATTCGATAGCCTGTCTTACGTCCCGGTGTCAAACAGATGCTCTGCCTCGGAACAGTCCCGAGCGCTCAGGCCAAGTTTTCTGGCGTGCCCCTGCCGCCCGTCAACCACTTCGCGAACCCCATCGATGATGGAACTTGCTGCGTCTGTTGCCAGCCTGTAATACTCCGCAATTGAAAGCACAAGATCGAGGCTCGGCTCGCGGGAGTAAAGGTCCAGGGAGAGGACGTGCTCGTCTTTTTTAAAGGAGGGGTTCATGTCGTATGCCGGGGCGAGCCGCCACCCTGCGGGCGAGCACAGGAAGCCGTGATTGCGCAGATGGTCGTACCGGTTGGCGGTGGCAACGTTGAAGGCCACCCTAGTGAAAAGTTCCCTGAGATCCCCGCTCCCTGACCGATGCGAGCCGGATGCAGGTCCCCGAAGGGGAAGGCAATTTTGCCAAAGCCCCCTGGGGCATGACTCCCGCCAAGCAAAGAGCCGTTCGCCGGAAGCCAGGTATTTGGGTCAGCCACCGAAAGAACACGGAGGACGGCAGCGCGGGCTTCATGACCGATCAGGTTTCTTAGAGCCACACAAACCCTCAAAGCCTAGCTTGCGAGCGAACCTCACCAGGTCGCTCTCCTTTGGGGGAGGCCCTGCGACGCTTCCGTCTCCTCTGCCTGGGGCAGGATCTGGGCGGGCCGCGTGGTTTCGTCTGCTTGACTATATACGAAAAACATATATTATTGACTTGGCTGTATACGAATAGTATATTGTCCTTCTTAACGGAGGGTAACATGGCAAGCATGGAATTGGCCAATCGGCTCAAAAAGGCGAGGGAGGCAATTGGCCTCACTATCGGCGAGGCCGCCACCAAGGTCGGCTTCGGCAACTACCAGGCTCTCAGCAACATTGAAAAGGGAGAGCGCGAGGTCAAGGCGAGCGAGCTGGTGGCCCTGGCCAAGGCCTATTTCTGTGACCTGAACCGGCTGCTGATGGCAGAGTCGGCGCAAGAGCCGGAGGTCCATTTCCTCTGGAGAAAGGCGCCGGCGCCGGACAAGAAAGTGGCGGTTGAGGCTGACGTCAAACACAGATTCGAGCAATACCACCTCCTGGAAGAGCTTCTGGGGCTCGTGCAGGAAGGCAATCCCCGCCTTCTATCCGTGACCCCTGCCACCATCCGCACCAACCCCGGGGTCGACGCCCTGGCAGGAAAAGTCAGCAACATGCTGGATCTGGGAAGCAGGCCGGCGCTCGCCCTGCAAAAGGTGATGGAGCAGACGCTCAAGACCAAGATCCTCTATGTCCAGCTCTCCGATTTCGGATCGGCGGCCTCTACGGTGCATCCGGTTTTCGGCTCCGCGGTCGTGGTGAACAGCGACGAGGCCCCCTGGAGGATAAACTTCACCCTGGCCCACGAGCTCTTCCACATTCTCACCTGGGACACCTTCTCCGCCACCGAGATCGAGCAGGACGAGGCGCTGTTCAAGGACCTGGAGAAAAAGGCGGAGCGGTTTGCCTCCACACTCCTTCTCCCCGAGCGGGAGGTGCGGGCGGAGCTGAACAGCCGCATCGCGGACCAGAAGCTCCCCTTTTCGGACATCGTCGACGTCGCGCGCGAGTTCGGCGTGTCCACCCAGGCCCTGCTGTACCGGATGGCGAACATGCGCCTCATCCCCTGGCAGGCCGCCGATGAGGCGAAATCCGACGAGGAGCTGCTCTCCCTGGACCGTCGCATGAGAAGGGAGGTCGGTTTCGAGGCTCCCGAGTCCGAGCGGTTCATCCTGCTCGCGGCCAAGTGCCTCAGGAAGGGGCTCCTTTCCCGGGGCAAGTTCGCCGAGCTCATGGAGATCGACCGGTACGACATCGACGATTATCTGGAGTATCGCGGCCTGACCGAGGCGGAGGGGATGACCTTTGAAATTGTGGCTGCTTGACGCCGACGTCATCATAAAACTGCTGGAGCTCGACGTCTTCGACAGGCTGGCCGACCGGCACGAGGTGCACGTGGCCTCCACGGTGGTCGATGAGGTCAAGTATTACCGCAGGGAGGGGCAGAAGGTGCGGGTGGACTTCAGGAGGAGTTATGTCCTTCCCGGACGCGTTACCGAGGCTTCGGCAAGCGCCGAACAGATGCGGGAAGTGATCGACAGGCTCCCCGTCCTGAAGCAGCAGGTGATTCATGCCGGGGAGCTGGAATCGCTTGCCGTCCTGATGCAGCGGGAGGATTTGACGCTGTGCACCTTTGATGCGGCGGCCATCAGGACGCTTCCCTTTCTGGATGCCTCCGGCCGGTCGGTTTCCGCCGAGCGGCTGCTGCTGGACTCCGGGCTCAAGCTCTCCCCGGGGCACAAGCTCGATGTCCGTCTGACGGAGGCGTACTTCAGAAGCAATATTGAGATCGGGCAGCTGGAATTTATCCAGACGGTCCGATAGGAGGGCAGGACTAGGAGCCTGGCGGGGGTGGGTGACCCGGGCTGATCAGCTTCCAGGCGGGGGAGGTCTCCCCCTCGCTGCAAGCGCCAGGGCGTTTCGCCCCGTCGTTTTCCGCTACCCCTACTGCGGGGGAGACCCCCGCAACGCCCCCCTTAAGCAAAACATCAACCTCGCCAATTTAGGACCAAAGCAGCCGACGCCGGGCGCCGGCAGCTTTACCGGTCCCGGCCCATTCGCAAGCCGCAGCTTCGCTGCGGTTTCCGAATCGGCCTATTTCAAGTCATCAGGTGAGGCCTGCAGTGGGACCAGAGCAGCCGGCGCAAAACGCCGGCAGCTCTAAACGGTCCCCGGCCCTTTCGTAAACCGCCGCTTGCGCTCCGGTTTCCGAACCGGCCTCCTTGAAGCCGTATAATTCCTTTTATATGTTCGTACTTAAGTGATATTAGGTCCAGAGCATCCCCACCCAAATTCCTCGGCTGAGGGTCACCTTCGGTTCTTTTTCTTTGAATGAATCGAAGGGCTACGAAAGCCGCGACGTGCCGTTCTGGCTGTTAGCTCGTGGATTTTACGCTCGAATTGCTTTAGCATGGGATGGTGCTTGGGGAAGGCCTCTTTAGCTAATTTGAAGCCTTCAAATAGTAGCCGTATTGCCTCGTCATATTGTTGCATATGATCTAAACATGTACTCACACTTAGATAGGTTTCAATCGCGAAAGGATGGAGGTTGCCGAGACATTCACGTTGGATATCCTGGGCATCTAAATAAAATTGGATAGCCTTTTCGTAGCGTCCAGACAGGAAATAGTTATGTCCAATATGGCATAAAGTGGTCGCAGTTTCAGGATGACGGTCACCATCTAATTGGCGGTGAATATTTAAGGCCTTTTTGTGGTATTCAAGTCCCTTTGCAGTATCTCCTAATCGAGTGAAAAAGACACCGAGACTGTCAAGTGAAATCGCAGTGTCCGGATGTCGTTCTGCGAAGAGTTCCAAGCGAATCTCAAGAGCCTTTTCGAGATGGAAAAGAGCTGCGGCATTATTTTTCAACGCAGAATATATGATGCCTGCCTCATTGTAAGAAGCCGCAGTTTGAGGATGTCGTTCGCCGAATATTTGTCTGCAAATGTTTAGTGCGGTTTCTATGTGGGGCAGGGCGCTCCTATAATCATGTTCGAGGCGATAAGTGTAAGCTGTGGTACAGTATGCCCGGGCCGTGTGGAAATTGTTTTCTCCAAGCAGTTCTCGGTAGATTTCTAGGGCCTTTTCCAGGTATTTGAGTGCGGCTCGCGAATTGCCCATCTTCGTATAGCCAAGGCCAAGGTTGTGGTAGGATAAGGCCGTGTCCTGGTTGAGTTCGCCAAGGACCTCGCGTCGAATATCAAGCGCCTTTTGCTCATAATCAAGTGCAAGAGAGTACTGGCCAATACATGAATAGGTCGTAGACAGGTCATTTAACAGATGGGCATAAAGCTTGGTATCTGTCAGCGATGCATGGTCGTAAATTTCCTTGGACTTCAAAACCAGATCGTGAGCTTTTTTCCACATACCCCGATGATAGGCTGGATAGGCTTGAAGCCATGTCAATCGGCATGCGAGTAGCTGCGTTCCGTGTTTGGAATTGTCACACCACGCCACTAGGTGGTCGATCTCAGCATCAAAACGAGTTAACTGGAGGAAATCGTCTCGTAACGCTTCGAACCAGTTGCCTAATCTTTCGCATACCAGGTTAACCCATAGTTCACGCTCGACGATTGGCTTTTCACCTCGGCGTACCTCCCGTACAAGCCGATGGAGGGAATACCGTTCATCATTTCCCCTTTTTTGAAGAAGTTTGAGTTGGGTACCCAAAGCAAGGGCACCAGAAATCTCAGATAAATTTTTCCCGAGAAGTGCTGCCAGGAGCGACAGTCCCATTGCAGCCGGCCCGCTCCACGTGAGAATATCTAGAATGTCTGCCAGAAAAGGCTCGTCCAGGAGCACGTCCTCTTCCACCTTAAGTGTTCTGAGGAGATCGGAGTCATGTTTGGTGAAACTAGAGAGGTAGGGATAGGATAGCGACTTGATCGGATCGGAAAGTAACCGGTCGCGGTAGTGTGCAAAGGGCATTGTCGTGCGGTGACGGAGATAGGCACCAGCCAGTTCCAGTGCAAGAGGGAGTCCATCAAGTTGGTCTACAATGTTGCAGGCTGCTTCCTCCTCGACTACACCGATGGGCTGACGCCCAGCTTCCTGAACAAGTAGCTGCATCGACTGCACCTCGTTCAGCGGGTCAAGCGGAATAGCAATAAACCCCGGTTGGGAATTACGGCTGGTGATGAGGAGGTGAGGGTTAGAGAATGGTAGCGGCAGATATGGCTGGATAGCAGCGATATCTTCTACATTGTCATAGATGATCAAGCAGTTCGAAAAAGACCGCAAGCGGTGGAGGGCCACATCAAGTTTGAACTTATGTTCAGTTTCAGGAGCGACCCAACAGGCAGTAACTGCGATGTCGGTTAGTTGGGCGTTTATATCCTGGTCCGCATTGATCCAGACAACGCCGTTGGGATACCCACCATCGTAATCATAGGCATATTCGACGGCAAGTTGGGTCTTGCCGAGTCCTCCTAGCCCTTCGAAAGACGCTGTATGGCCGATTGCGGTAGGTTTGCCTTGGGTCAATTGTGCCCTGACCTGTTGTAGCGCCGCGTCTCTCCCGATTACCTGCTCCTTTTTGGGCCGAAACGGTACATTGAAAACCCGATTCGCCGGGTCGTAATGTTCTGGACCTGTTATGATTTTGTTGGAGAGGCTGTGCTAGTATCAGTATTGGAAGGAACAGACGATTCGGCGGGAATGGAACTCACTTGGTTTTCAGAAGGAGGTATTATGGGAATCGTGTTAATCTGTAATCGTTCTAGAATGAGTGCGGCGATTTCAAAGGGTGAGCGGTCGTCAATCCAGACATAGCCATCAGTCGAGAAGAGGCCGGGAATTTCAGTAGTGTCGAACCGAAGCGGCATGACGGACGAAGCCTGGCGTTTTTTTATCAGATCGCGAATTGCGCGCCATTCTAGACCGCACCACTCCTTTTGCTCGTAGTCCGCGCAAAGAAATATAGCAATAAGTTCCGAGTCATCGTGATAAAGCCCCTGCAGGTAAGTATCGAGACCAGGGCGGGCAAACTCCGCTTCATAATACTTATCATATAGTACCCGCTCACGAGGTATCTGACTGGCGAGAGCTGCCGCCACCTGCTCGACAAACTCTCGACATTCGCCAGGAAAGGAAAGGGCAATTGAAAATCTCTTAGAGGGATTTGACATGAAAAGGGTCTCCCTGCTGCCAGCGTGGCTGGGTAACGTCCACTTGGTCCGGAGGTCGGGGAGACGCTCTCCCGAGTCCCTCCGGCATGTTCCATCGTCTATTCCGGTTGTCGCCGGAGATTGAGCGCCCAGTAGGATCCCATAACAGGCAGACGTTTACGTTGAGCGGCAAATTTAAGGACTGTAGTTCCACGTTCGGTTTCGCCGCTTCTCATCCCACGGGAAAAGCACTCAACGCTGCATTCTGCTCAAGCGTGTCGGTCGGGGTTGCTTTTTTTGCATCGGCCCTCCCGATGGTGTCCTTGATAGGGGCCTAGCGCATGATTCTACCCAGACAATGGTAATCTTCGGCGGAAGAGGCTCGGGAAGGTAAGCTCGCGGGCGAGTTCTTTATCATAGGAGCCTTTTTCGTGGATGATGGCAGCCCCTGCACCTGTCGACGCGAGCGGTAGTACGATAGCGTAAGGGTTGTGACGGACGAAAAGATCCACTTCCTCGAACACGCCTTCCATTCCGCCGATGACCACTGCTGCTGTGAAGCGCTGGCTGGACACCATCTCCTCCCGCATTGCAGTGAGACTGGCTTTCCGGTCTGTGCCAACTGCGGGAGTGACGCGGACGTCGACGAAATCGGCGAGATCGACCGGCATCCGCCCTTCAAAGAGCGCACTCTGAAAGATAGTGACCTTGTCCTGACGTAGTTCTGCATCGCGTACGAACAGGGCTAGCAAAGGGGTGATTGCAGGGTGACCGCCGCATGTAATCCGTCCGACCGGAAGTACCGCCTCGACAAGGGCTTTTACAGCCTCTCGAATGGCGAGGACGTCTGCCGTGTCGAAGAAGCGGCGGTCTCGGTTCGGGAGCGGCACGCTGGCTGAAAGAAAAATATCGATCATGGGATGAGCCCCCGAAGCAATCCTGGAGCTTGCGCCATTCGGACGGTTCGGAGAGGCAGATGGATATCAAGCCAGTCCAAATGTTTAAGCTAGGTGTTGAGAACACCACGATTATCGTAGATGATCCAGACGTCCTGAGATTTATTTACCGGTTTCTCCAAGGAATCAAAGATTTCATGGATGCGGCTTGAAGTTGGAACGCCCACTGCTGGCACGACGACTAAAGTTTTGCCAGAGTCTAGCCCACCTACCGAAATCCATTGATGGGGCTGGACCACGGCATCCAAACCTAAATCCTCGGCTGCGTTACAGAAGTTGTCTATTAGGTAACGGTATCGCGCCGCAATGGCACGAGCTCGCAGCCGTTCAGCCTCGTTACATATGCTGGCGAGTGCACGCTTTTTTACCCAGCGACCCCGACCTATTAACAGCCCCAAGCCAAAGTCGCTCCGTGCAAGCCTCATGAAGTGGCTGAACGATGAAGCCCCGTCCTCCTCCTGCCCCGGCCACAGCAGGTGGAGTATCTGAATGTTTGTGGCGTTCGCCCTCGCAAGTTCCTCGGTCGTCCAGCGGCTTTCACGAAAGCCAGGGGTGTCGATAAGGACAACAACATCCGAGTCAGACATCCGGTGCCACAGTTCGCACTGGAAGTCCACGGCTGGAGGTACCGAGCGCACGTCGATGAATACATCGAAACCCCGTGCATCCAAGGCGTCGTAAAGTTGCTCTGCGAAGGGCTGCGCGTCATCACGACGGTAGCTGATGAAGAGTTTCCGTTCGCGGCGAAGTAGACGAAAAGCCTCCAGCACGAGGGACGTAAGACGTTCGATGCCTGTATCGCCCGGGCCGAACTCTAGCGCATTCACGACCCTGAGCTGTGGCGGGATCTCAGCGTTGACCTGTTTAACCGATGACACAAGTGGCACGACCATGATCGAATCTGCGATCAGCTCATCGACGAGTGGAGTGTCGTCCGTATGTGCGGGGGATCCAAAGAAGACAGCTACGAGCGGCGCACGCGGGTCCCTGCCGGCAGCCTCATCCTCGCCTATGAAACGAATGGCTGCAAGCTCCAGCCCGACCTCGGCTACTCTTGTTGTTAGCAGACTTTTAAACTCGTCTCGCCGACCCGCATCCGAGCCGAGCATAAGTATTTGGTATTGTCCTGATGCCATTACCGTCGCCTCATCGTTCCGCGAGTCCAGCGGCAGTCTCGATCCAGCCGCCGATATTTTGGCGTCCATTCTGTGCCGTAAAATCATATCTCATACAGTGAGTGGAGAGTTTTACGACGTTGGCATCAATTGGGGCGGGGAACCATAGGTCACTCTCGGGAATGGCGAGCGTGTAATCGCTGTATTTAACCCATTTATCGCCCTTTCTCTCGGCAAGGTAAATTCCCTTTTCGGACCTGTACACGCCCATGTAGGCTAGCGGGTCAGGGCCTTTTACAGCGACAACTCCCTCCTTGTTCTTCACGCAATGAATGTCGACTGACAATAAACCATTTCCCTTTATTATGCTGCGGGCGATTTCGTATCTGACCCAGCGTCGGCTCCAGGTGTTGGTACCCGTAAGCACACAAGTCACTGAGGTATTGTTTAACCCTGCTCGAAGGAAAGTCTTGAGAGATTCTTCGCTCTCCTTCTTGGAGGCTTCGAACACGCTACTATCGAAAAAACCGCGGCTGACCTGATCCTCAGGCTTGACTACCCAGCTGTTCCGAACATTCCAGGCGCGCCAGACGTCGGGCAGATAGTGAAACGAAAAAAAGTTCTTCTCATTGGTTTCGTCCTCCAAAAGCGTCGTTCAGGGGCAAGAGTGCCGGTTTCACAACCTAACACGCCGAGATAGATGTTGCAATCTGAGAAATCCAACCAATCCCTGCCTAACGAAGCAAGGGTGAGGCGCGGTAGGGCATTGCCTTCACTCATATTTAACGGATCAAATGGAAATAAATTTGGTACATCGATTGACTGCAAGGATGGATGGACAAAAATGCCACTCAGAGTGCCACTTGAAATGGAACAGGAGGTTAAGTGCAGTGCTTAACCTCCTGTTATTGTGGGTGGAGATGAACGGGATCGAACAGTCGACCTATGCGTTGCAAATGGCCGGTCTAGGCTTTTGCCCTTTTGATCGGGATAACATTCTCTGGTAACTCTGGGAAAAGGGGGCCGCCGATTATCTCCACCAGCTTGTCGCGCCAAAGGGTGAGGGCGTTTTCAATCTGCCGCCGATATTTGTGCTGGTCATAATTCCGCGCGGTTCCTTCCTTGGCATGGTTCAGGATCGCCTCGGCCGCATTGGTAGTGATTCCGTCAATGTCGCTCATGAAAGTACGGCAGGTTCTGCGCAGATCATGGGCGCCCCAGGGGGGAAGGCCGAAATAATCGTTCTTCCGTAGCATGTGGCCCAGGGCGTTGATGGCGATGGGCTGGTTTTCCAGGGGAGACTCGAATATGAGTCCCGATTTCGTCCCGATGATTTGCAGGGATTCGGGGACAAGATAGACCGTGTGGTCGGTCCGGTTCACGTCCAGCCGTGCCTTGGTCCGGTCCTTAGGGAGAGTCCACCAATTGCCGGCAATTTCGGAGGAATTTAGGCCCAAAACCTCGGAGGGGCGTTGACCAGTAAGCAGCATTAGGCGCAAGGCATCCTTTGATTCCCGGCTCCCCATGCCGGCCTGCAGCGATTTCCATAGGTGCCTGATCTCGTCCTCGCTTAGCGTCCTGCTCTTGAAGGTGGGATCCAGCTTGCTTCGTACCGGCTTTGACAGGAAGCTCTTGACATCCGCCAGAATGAAAGGATTGGCGCGAACCATGCCACGGGGCAGAGCGTAGCCGAACATGGGGCGAGCCGTCCTCAAAAGGTTGCGCGCCGCCGCCGGCGACCTGGCCGCGACGGTTTTCAACAGCTTGGATGCTTCTTCACAGGTTATGCTGGAAACCTTCCTTTCCCGCCACCCCTTGAAATCGTCAACGGCTCCGGCCTTGCCCGTGCCAAGCAGTATGCGCTTAATGTAGTAAACCGACTTCTCTACGAGTTGTCCCTCCACGTTATTGGCGAGGTACTCCATGGCTAGCTGGTCAAAGGTCAGCTCACTCCTGCGCGCCTCGGCTGCTTCTTTCTTTTCGGCCAGGGGATCAATGCCGTTTTTGACCTGCTTCCTGGCGTCCTCGAATTTCCCCCTGGCGGTTTCCAAGGTAACCTCGGGATAGCACCCCAAGCTCAGCTCCCTGCGCTTGCCGTCGAACGCATAGGCATACAGCCAGGTTTTGGCGCCTGAAGGCATCACGCGGACCGTGAAGCCGTTCCCCTCTCCTCTGACATATTTCTTATTCTCGGGTTTGAGTTTCCTAATCATGACGTCGGTAAAAGTCGTCACCTTCATGTTTTTCCCTCTCCGGTTTTACTACGGCAGGGGGAAGTCCGTGCCGTAGTAAATGCCGTAGTAAAATCTTGCGCTAGGGTGAATATGCTTGAAACGCCATGAATAGAAAAATACAGTTAAACATCTTATTTGTCAAGTAGTTATAGGACAAGATGAACTGCGTTGAGGCCCGCTGAAATGGGGGGAAATGAGTTTATTTTGAGCTACGAATCCATAGGTCGGGCGTTCGAATCGCTCCAGGCGCACCATAAAAAACGAGGGGTCAGGCACATGCCTGGCCCCTCGCTCGTCTTTGCGCATAGATAAAACCTCTCCTGATTCATCCCGGTGCCACCCCTTGCCCCTGAAATCTGCCCTCAGGAAAATACTCCCTGCCTAGCCTGTTATCAGGTACTCAAAGTATCGCGTTATGGCTATTTGCAATTATTGCACTTTAGTAGACTTCATTTCGCAATAATGATGATTTCACCTGATGACTCTGAGTTTCGTATCAAGTTTTGGAACTTGTTTCTGGAAGCAGATGACTGGTTCTGCGGAGAGGGGTCTCCCGGCCAGGGGGCGTCATCTGACTGCGAATGGCCGCAGAAGCACACGTCTCGCGGTCGGGCAGCGGAAGGCGCGGAAGAAGGGGTTATATGGTCGCTTGCGGTTTCGGAGGGGGGATGACGCATGTTGAAGCGTGCGGGCCGGTTATTCAGCCGCGAAGTGCCTTTGATTCAGGTGCTGGACCGTTTCTGTTTGGGAGGTAGCTAGATCTGGCCTACTTCTTATCAGAAAGCGTGTCGGTGGGGAACCATGATTCGAGATACTTTCCTTCGGTGTCTATCTTGTTCACATAGCGCTTAACCTGGCCAGTTCTGGTGTCGATCAGGAACACGGCCTGCTGGGTGAGGGCCTCCTGCCGCTTCAGGTCGAATGCGGTGTAGGTGCCCTGAAAGAGCTGATACCTACCGTTGTCAGCCGAGGGCGCCTCCTTGCGCGCGCCGCTCACCTCTGCAAACGCCAATCCCGGAAAGATCAATGCGAATCCAACAAGAATAACTCCGTAGTTCATATTACCCCCGGTCATTTTTTCGAAACCACTTCGACTCGCTCACTCTCGAGGCCGTCGTCGTCGAGCGCTGCCACGAAGAGGTCGACCTCTCCCTTCATGTTCTCCAACTGGTAGGAATTCGTCACGACGCTGGCGGCCTTCGTGATCAGCCCCATGAAATTCTTCTTGTAGACGTTATAGGTCCTTACATCCTTCTCGCTGCTCGGCCCCCAGCAGACCACGCGTTTCCCGTCCTTCACCTCGATCCGCACGTCCTGCAGTTTCACGGGAAGCGGCTTGGTTCCGGCGTTCACGGCCGGGGTCAGGGGACTGGTCATATCGTCATCATTCACGGCCTTTATGGCGTAAATGTATTCGGTCCCGTTCTTCACACCACTGTCGGTGAAGGAGATCCCTTTCGCACGATCGATCATGACCACGACCGGGTTGTCCGGTTGGCCGCGGTAGATCTCGTATGCCTTGATCTCGCTTTCGGGGCTCTTGTCCCAGCTAAGGGAAATCTTCCCGGCCTCTCCGGAAACGGCACGCAAATTCTTGGGAACTGCCGGGAGGTACTTGGTGGTGGCGGAAACCGGTTCAGACGTGGGACTCTCGCCACCAGTGGCGTCGTAACAGCTTATCCTGTAGAAGTAGGTCTTGCCGTCCCCCAGCATCTTCTTGTTGTCGTCGGTATGGGAATTCTTCTTGTAGGAAACATCGGCAATCTTCTGGAGTGGTGCATCCCGCTCTTCGCTCCTGTATACGAGATACCCCTTGATGCCATCCTTATCTGTGCCTGCAGTCTGCCAGTTGAGCGTGATCTTCCTGAACCCGCCGCCGGAGGCGGTCATGCCCGCAGGGACCGGCAATCTGCCCTCTGTGGTGACCGGTAACGGCTCAGACAGGGCGGTCTCGACCTTCGCGTCGTCGTAGGCGGTTATCCCGTACCAGTAGGCCTTGGATATCTCAGGGGCCGTGTCGGTGTGGGAAAAGGCTTTTCTCCCCGAAACCGTCGCGATTTTCTTGAAGTTGTCATGCCCGTTCTCGGACCGGTAGACATGGTAACCCTTGACGGCTTCATTCTCGGCGGTATCCCATTGCAAGGTAACCTCGCGCTTCGCCAGTCTCTCCAACCGCAAACGGCCGGCGGACAGTGGCGACACATTCATGGCTGTGGAAAATTCACTTTCCACCTTGCCGCTGTTGAACGAGGTCACCGCGTATGAGTAAACGGGGCCTTCCTTTAGCCCGGAGTCCGTGTAGCGCGTGTCATTCTGTGAACAATTCGCTATCTCCTGGAAGTCGCGGTCGCCGGTTTCCTTGCGGTAGACCTTGTATCCGGCGATCACGAGTCTGCTGTCGTTCCCCTCGACCTGACGCGGACGCCAGACCAGTTGCGCCGCCTTTATTTCTGAAGAGGCGGTCAGCAGGATTGGCGGCTGGGGCGCCACTGAGGTCCTCCCCACGGCGGTCGCGGAAAACTCGCTTTCCATCCCTGCGGCAGTCATGGACTTCACCCGGTAGTAGTAGGCTTCGTTCACCTTCAGGTTCTCGTCCGTGTACGACGGTTCCGTGCAGCTGGCAATATGGGCGAAAGGGCCGCGGTCGCTGTAGGCCCGGAAGACCTTGAAACCGGCGGCCTGGGAAGCGCCGGGCACCATCCATTTGAGCCGCACCTTGCTGGAAGTCCCGCTCAGTTCAATGGAGGCGGGTGGCAAGGGCGCCTTTTCCACCGTGGCGGCTTTAAGCGGCTCAACAGGGTGTTCTCCCGCTTTTGCGATGATGTCCGCCGTGATCTTCTGGGACCGTGCGGCCAGCTCATAGTCGGCCATCCGGATCGTTTCATCATACGCGGTCTTCCCCGTCCGGACGTTCAGGAGCCGGACCTCCACGTCCATCGCGCCGTCGACGCGCGTTACGCTGCCGGATAACACAAAATCGAGACCGGATTTACGCCCGATATTGTAGAGGTCTTCGTTTGACAAGGTGTTAATGCGCAGTCCTTCGAGCTCGATGGTGCTTTCGAGCTTGCGTCGCTCGGCGATCTCGAAAAAACCGGCCCTGTCGAGATTGCTGGACAGAAGGGAGGTCAGGTTCTCGGCAAATGACATGGCCTCCAGGTTCTTCGCGATGATCGGGAAGCAGCCGAGCTTGGGGCTGATACTCATGTCGGAGGCAAGACATGAGCCGCTCCAGATAAAGAAGATGCTGAAAAGGACTGCCGATAATCTAGCTGCCATAAATATTTAACCTCATAACCTCGTCTGGCTCTGCGCCTGAGGCGCCTCGTATGCCGCCTGTCGCCGTTTTTGGCGACCGAGGCATGGCTCCTCTTCTGCCCTGCACTGCGCACCGCCGGCGGCAGCCTCTGTGCCTAAAGGGACTTTACGGTGGGGTCCGGAACCGGCCTGACATCGGGAGCCGAGACCGGCCTGACATCGGGGGCCGGAACCGGCCTGGCATCGGGAGCCGGAACCGGCCTGGCATCGGGGGCCGAGACCGGCAGCGTGCGTACCGCTTCAGTTATGACTGGAGTGGTGCCGCCGCTCGTCAGGTTGCCCACCGGGTCGATCGCCGGGTTGTGGGCGGTTTTTTCTAGCGCAGCCCCTTCGGGGGCCGATTTCTCCGCCGCTGCCTTTTCCTGGGAGATTACCTTCAACAGGCGATCTATCTCATTCCTCGAGTTCTCGGAAATCTGCGTCGCGATGTTTTTCACCTCTTCCACAAGTGTGGCGTCGACATATTTTTCGATGCTCCCCTCGTAGTCACCTTTCTTCTTCTGCATTTCGGCCGAATTGGCATAGACGATCTGCAGATTCTGAAACCTGGACAGAACCCCGTACCCGAGTTCGGCGATCGTTTTTTCGACCACCTGCTCCAGCATGGCGCTGTCCGAGGGGAGCTTCAACTCCTTGAACGGGATGCCGGCAAACTCCACCCCTTCCGAATAGGTACCTACCGCGAGCTCATTGTTGGTGAGCTTCTTCGACAGCACCACCTCCCCTTCCTCCACGTCTATGAGGCGGAAGGAAATGATCACATTGGCATTTTTCTTGTGGGTGGCGACCTTGTACTTCACTATTTCCCGTACTTCCTCTTCATTCAGCTGGGGAGGGGCGCCCTCAATCGCCTGCTTCGACGGCTTGGGGTTCGCCGCCAACCAGGCCTGGTAGGCCGGATTCACCACGCTCTTTTTGCCAACCACGGCGTTAACCATCTTGAGGCCGTCCTCGACGCTCTTTTCCACACTGCACTGGTTGACGTTGCCGAAGATCAGGATGTCGGTCCCCTTCAGCTTCCCGGCCTTCTTGGCGCTCTGGATGTCGTAGAGACCGGCCTGGCCCAGCTCGATCTCCTTCAGGAGGGCGCCCAGGACGTCCCTGGCAAAGATCTTGACGTCGCCACTGGCATTCTTGGTGAGGTTGGAGAGGAGGCTGTCGGTAACCAGCCGGCCTGCATCCGGGGTGCTGGCCGGGGAGGTGAAATCCATGATCGCGATCTTCTTCACCACCCTTTGCCTTATCTTGTCCCTTAGAGCCTGGATCTTGGCAAAAAGGCCTCTCTGCCCACCTCCGGCCAGGTGGTGGGCTTTTCCGTACCAGGCCAGGGCGTTGCCGAGTTTGCCGGCGCTTTCGTAGGCATCCGCTCTTTCCTGCAGCGCGGTGTTCAGCTTGACGACAAACTCCGCGTACTTCGGATCCTGGCCGATATCGGCCTTGAGGTCGATCGCGGAGCTCAGGTTCTCGTAGGCGCCGTAGATATCAGCCTCGACGGAATAACGGAGGCTCTTTTCCATGAAAAACGCCGCTCCGTCGTTTTGCAGCTTGTCCATCCTGGCTATTATATCCGCGCCCGGGTTCTGAGCCCGCGCCTTCTTGATATGAGCTAGCGTCTTTTCCCACTCGTTTTGTTTGGCGAATTCAGCCGCTTTGGTCAGGTGGCTCTCCGGGGAATTCATCGATCTCAATTCCGACAGCACTTCCGCTATGCGCTGACTGGAAGGCTGGATTCCCTTGCCGAGGATCAGCATGTTTATGGCGGCAGGGAAGTCTTCCGCGTTCTTGTACGATTCCGCTTCATTCAGGTAATAGGCCACAGCATCGTCCGCTGTGGTAATCAGCTTGGCCGACAGCCCGGGGTAAGCGGGGTAAAACCCCTGGACCTCCTTGAGGCTGTCGATGGCGTATTTCCACTCCTTCGCCTCGATTGCGATGTTCGCCGCGATGTTCAGTTTCTCCGACGCCTGGATCATCTCGTTCATCTGGCGACCGATCTCATCGTTCAGTTGCACTGCCTCCTTGTCATCCCGGCTCAGCTTCAGCGCTTTTTCGACGCTGCTCGAAGCTTGCTGTAGCTGTCCGAAGGTCAGCGGCTTGGAGTCCAGAACAGCCTTCGCCCTGTTCAGATGCTGGGAGATGAGAACGCTTTTCACCCTTTGGCACGCTTCGGTGTATTCAGAGTTCCCATTTGCCTTCGCGACTGCTTCCTCGAGCAGGGAGACCGACTCTTCCAGCCGGTTCTGTTGTTCCAACTCGAGACCGATCCGGTAGCTTTCCTTACCGGGCGTTGCACAGCCACAGATCAGCGATGTGCCGACACAGACGAGCAGTAAAAGCCTATGCTGCATAATGGTACCCCGTTTATTTACTGGTAAATTTCAGTTGAATCTTGTTTTCCGAGACCGAGGTGATCTTAAGGCTGCCATTCTTGATCAGGATGTTGTTGAGCTCCGGGGCGATTTCCCGCGCATTGGAGCTCAGTTCCAGGTCCAGAATCGCCGTATCGTCCTTGTAACCCCGGTCGTACATCTGGTCGACTGGTCCGATCTGCTCGTTCACCATCTCTTTGAGCTCGGCCAGGTCCTCGTAATTCAATCCTCTTACGATCAGTCTCACGGTGTGGTGTCCGTTTGCCTTCTGCTTTAACCTGGAGGTAATCGGGCCGATCAGTTTCTCCGCGCACTCCTCGGAGGCTTTCTTCAGCGCTTCGGCACCGCCCACGGAAGGGTTCATGTGTGCGACGACCGCGTTGCTGGAGCATGAGCCCAGAATCTCGCCGCTGTCGGCGTAGACGGCCCGCGCGGAAACGGTCGCCTGACAGGAACGGATGTTGGTGCCGGTGATCGCCGTTGCCGCCTGCCGTGCCTGCGCCTGTCCGATTATCACCACTTCCGCGCCTCCGGCGGAAGCCAGCCTGAGAGCGGAATTATTACTGAGGCTGGGACCGAGGCCGGCCGGCTTGGCATCGTCAGTGTCGGCAGCCAAAGCGACCTGGCGTTCCACGAAGCGGAAATCCTTCTGCATGAACTTTGCGACCAGCGCATTTGCAACGATCCCGGAACCATCCCCGCCGTCCCCTCCCCACCAGAAAGACGGGGTGGACTGGTCGGCATCCTGCTCCGACATGAACACCATGATGCGGGTCTGCTTCTTGAGGACTCCGAGCTTGGTAAGACCGCTTTCGAGTTTCGACCTCAGCACGAGCGCTCTGAGCCTGGTCCGGTAGGCGTCCGGTTCGGCGTTCTCACTTATGATGGAGTAACTCTTAATGAACCCAGCGCTCCTCGCATAGATGGAGTCGTTCAGAAGTTCAAAATTGGTGATCAGGGTTTTCGATTCGACCATGACCCCGACGGCCTGTTCGACCGCCCGGCGACAGGCACTGTTTATGGACAGTTCACGGGCCAGATCCTTCCTTCCCTGCACGATGGTGGCATATCCGTCGGCTTCCACATAATCCTTGCCGCCTGCATAGGCATAGGGGACTGTCAGGATAACAGTGACGAGGACAACGGGCAAAAAGAGATGTGTCCATTTGAGTAGGTTCATTTGTGGTCACTGTTAGAAGGTGGATTTTTGTAGTGAAATTTACCAGCCGGGAAGACGTTTTTACAGCCAACTTCAAAAGCACAAAGTCAGCCAGAGAGGACGGATCAGCAACTTGCAGGCGCAAAAATACATACGGCCGAAATTGGGCGCATTATACCAAATTTATCACAGCAATAAAACATTTTTATATCAGATAGTTAAATTAAATTCCAGAGGTCACTCCCGGCGGCTGATTGTGGTGCGCAGGGGGCAATCGAAAGCGCCGGTGCAGGCCGGCAAGGGATAGGAATGTAGGTCTTATACACGGAGGGTTTGGGACAGTTGCCCTCTCGGGAGGATGGCGCGATGTGTTGACAGGGGGCAGGCGATAGGGCAATTGAGCCGTGAAATAAGAGCTTCGTCCCAGATTAACTCAATGGCTCCGGAATTCGATCCGCCCCCGGCGCGTGTGTCACACGATCGCCCGGCGGGACTCCTTCTCCTGCCGGAGATCCGCATGCCCGGGAAATCTCGTGATGCGCAGTGAATTCCCCAGCACGGTGAGGCTGGAAAAGACCATCGCCAGCGCCGCCAGCAGAGGATGGAGCAATCCTGCCGCGGCGGCGCCCAGGGCTATGGCGTTGTACCCGAAACTCCAGGCAAAGTTGCCGCGGATGATGTTTCCCGTTCGCCTGCTGAGAGCGATGAGCCAGGGCACCTGCATGAGGCTGCCGGAAAGGATGACGACGTTTCCGGCCTGCCTGGCGAGATCCATGCCGGCGCCGAAGGCGATGCCGGTGTGCGCGGCGGCGAGCGCGGGGGCGTCGTTGATGCCGTCGCCGACCATGGCGACGACCTTTCCTGCGGCGATGCTGTCGGCAATGGCCTGAAGCTTCTGCGCGGGGTTGCGTGGCGCCTCGACCCGACTGATGCCTACCCGGCCGGCGATGGCTGCCGCTGCGGGGAACCGGTCGCCGGAGAGGATCACGCTCGGTATGCCCCGGTCAAAAAGCGCCCCGATGCAGTCACCGGCATCGCGGCGTACCGCATCGGCGAGCAGCAGGCGACCACGCAGCTTCCCCTCCCACGCCAGGTACACGGCGGTACAGACTCCGGCGTCTGACGGACTTCTTTCCAAACTTCCATCGCCTGGCGCAGATTCAACATCTGCTCGAATAAATGCCTCAGTGCCAGCCGCCACCCGCTTGGTACTTCCCTGCCAGGTAACGGCGCCGCTTATGCCGCTTCCGGGGTGTACTTGGACCTCCGATACGGAGCCGGCCTCGCTCCCGCACCTCTTCGCCTCCTCGGCGACAGCCCTCCCCAACACATGCCCGCCGGCGGATTCCAAGGCGGCGAGGCGCCCCAGCAACTCACTCTGTCCGACGGTAGGATCGATGATCAGGATCTCCTGCACAACCGGGTGGCCGGTGGTTATCGTTCCGGTTTTGTCGAAAAATATCAGCTCCGTCTGCGCTATCCGCTCCATTACCCTGCCGCCGCGCACGACGATCCCCTCCCGTGCCGCGCGTGCAATGGCGAGCGAGGTCGCCAGCGGTGTGGCGATCCCCATGGTGCACGGACAGGCGACGACGAGGACGGAAAGGGCGCTCAACAGACCCTGTCCAGGGTCTCCCAGCATCGACCAGCAGATGATGGAACCGGCCGCGATGATCAGCAGCGCCGGGATAAACAGCGTCGCCGCACGCTCGGCGATCCGCTCCGCCCGGGAGGGATTGCGCCAGGCATCGTCGATCATCGTGATGATGCCGTGCAAAAGGAGTTCGCTTCCCGTCCTTTCGGCCTGCACCACCATGGTGCCTGTGCCGTTTATGGTGCCGGCAATGACCTGGTCCCCGGGACGGCAGAGCCGCGGCCATAATTCACCGGTGAAGGCCGCCTCTTCGATGCTGCTGGTCCCCTCCAGGATCCGGCCATCCACGGCGACCCGCTCCCCAGGGCGGATCCGGATCAGGTCCCCGGCACGCAGCGCCTCGATAGCCACCTCGGCGTTTCCTTCAGAAGTGACGCGCAATGCAGTGGCTGGCAGCAGTGACTCCAGGCCGTGGAGCAGATCGGCGGCACGGGTTTTGGCGCAGGCCTCGATGCTCTTGCCGAAGGTGACCAGGACCGGCAGCATGGTCGCCGTGTCGAAATAAATCTCGCCCGTACCGCGCACGGCGCTAACCGCACTGACCGAGAAGGCGGTCAGGGAACCGCAGGCGATGAGCGCGTCGAGGCTGATTTTTCCGGCGCGCCATTCACGGGCGGCGCCGGCGAGAAAGGGGGGGAGCAAAATGGCGAGGGCGGGAGTGGCCAATGCCAGGAGGACCAGGCGGAACAAGGGGATGGTCGGCACTTCAATGCTGCCGGAATAAAGCAGCAGGGAAATCATCATGACATTCATGGCGAGCAGGGTGCCGAAGCCGAGCCGCAACAGGTGCCAGCTCTGCTCTCCCTGCCCTTTCCCGATAACCAGGGCGACCAGTCGGCAGGCGTGACAGCAGTAGATGGCATCTGTTTCGTCGCCGGCGACCGTCACCGGCAACCCGCAGTGGGCACAGGCGCGACGCGGTACTCTAGTTGCCGCTCCCCTTGCCATGTACCTCTCCTATGCAGCAGGGCTTAATGGCCTCGGTGGGGGCCTGGGACAGCGCAGGTCGGGAAGGGCAGCCCCGCAGCAGTTGATGGTAGAGCGTCGTTCCCCTCACTGCCGTGGTCAGGCCGAGAAGGACCAGTATGATCCCACCTGCCCGCGGTGCCCAGTTGCGCAAATGCACCCCGGTCAGGCGGGTTATATACCCGAGCAGCAGCAGTGGCACCATGGTTCCCAGACCCAGGGCGCCCATGGTCAGCATCCCCTTTAGCACGGACCCTGACTGCAGCGAGTAGGCGAGAAAGGCGAGGACGACGGGACAGGGGAGAAAACCGGTGATAAGGCCCAAGGTAAGAGCCGCGCCGGGCGAGGGAGCCGGGAGAAATTTACGGCTAAGGGGCGCCAGCAGGCTTTCCCCGATACCCCCTTGTGCACGCTGACCGACCGGCAAAAGGCCGAGCAGACTCAGTCCCATCAGCACAATCACACCTCCCGCCGCGTAGCTGAGCAGGTTCTGGAACACCCCCTGCCTCGCCAGCAGAGTTCCAAGAAATCCGCCGGCGTACCCTGCCAACGCGCCGAGAAACAGGTAGCTGAACGATTTTCCCGCCAGCCAGAGCAGTTGGACGGTAACCACAGCCTTTTTGCCTTTTCCCTGTGACAGATGCAGGACGAATCCGCCGCACATGCCGAGGCAATGCGCAAAGGCGAGGAGGCCGCCGGCAAATCCGATCCATAGGTGCTGTGCGAGGGTTTCCATGTTGATCCAGTTATTTGGGCCGGTGGAAAAAACCTTGTAGATTCGCTGCCGTTGGCTCCTCACCGACGGTGATCGGTGGGCACGGCCCACCCTACGGTATCCCATTGTTGACCTGAAAAATTGCAAGAATCTTGCTTCCTTCTAAGCTCCAGCCAGTGAGCGCACGAAGAGCACCAGGTACCAGCGATGCTCCGGTGCCACGACGCGCTCCAGCACTGGCTCGTGGCCTACTCCCGTCAGCAGGGAGCGAAGCAGTTCGCCGTCGCGGTACGCGGCAATTTTCCCGGACCGGAGGTCGGCGGGCTTCGGGATGTAACTCTGTCCGACCGGCCCGTCGCCTGCGCCGCTATCCCCGTGGCAAAACACGCAGTAGTACTGGTAGTAGACACGTGCCCTGGCGAGATTGTCAGCGTTATTTTGCAGCGGGTTTCTGGAGAGTGCCGCCTGGGCTGCCGAAGGGAGCCGGTCGGGAGGATGGACGGCGGCCGTGCCGGCCGGAATGTTCGGCAGGGACATCTGAAAGTCGCGGATATGGTGCTGCACCTTCATGCGAGGGCCCTGGTAGAGCACGTACCCGAACAGCAACCCGACCAGCAGAGCCGGGACCAGAAGCAGCAGGACGATGATCTTCTTCATGGCTTGCGCTCCCGTTGCTTCGGCTCCGAAGCGCTCGGCTTTTCGGGCAGCGCCTCCGGGAGGCGCAAGAGCTGGCGCTGCGGCGACGCGGAGTCCTTCGGCTCCTCGCTGGAATAGATGGATTCGGCAGGCGTATCGGGGAGCTGTCCAAAGTCCCACTGTCTTGCAGCGTCTGGGATGATGAGGTACATCAGCCAGCCGAAACCCATGATCGAAGCGCTGAACGCGATGATGATCAGCCATCCCCACAGGGGAGAAAGCTCATGATCTTCCTCGTACCATTTATTATCTGACATAGGGCCTCACCAGTTGGGCGGTCTGCACGCCTTCGCCAGTACTGTAACAACAGTGAACGAGATGCTGGTAATGGCCAACAGTATGAGCACCCAGGGGACGAAGCTCAGAACCCATCGGAAAAAACCCCTGGTTCCCCTCACCTTGGCGGTCTCGCTTTTCTCTTCTTCTCCCCGTGGGCGCCACATGGCAGAGTAGGTAAGGCAGAAGAGGAGCATGAGTGCTACGCCGGTCAGGAGCGTTATGATGATCCATTGATGCTGCTGCACATACAGATTGAGCATCATGACGGACGCTCCCCGCGCACCTGCCGGCTCTCATCATCGGTCGCATCGGCATCGGGAATACCGCTTTGCAGCGGCAGATAGCGCGCCCGATCCTGATCGGAAAATTGACCTCGCCGAATGGCCCAAAGGAAAAACGCGGCAACGGAGCCGGTCATCAGCAGCAGAAAGCCGAGCCACATGAACAAAAAGGTCGTTCCTTCCATCGGGCTGCTCATATCGGGTGTGTCCTCCTGATGACTGGTTCACCGCTGGTGGCAGCTCCCTCACCCCTGCCCCTCTCCCGGAGGGCGAGGGGTGAAGGCAGACCCGCGAGCCAGGTTCAATAATCACGGTCCGGTCTCCTTTGCTTCGCTGCCTGGTGGCTGATAGGGGTTCTTCCACTCCTCCTCGTAGGAGGCGTCGATGCCGCGCGGCTCGATATTGGCGTCGGTGTAGCCGATAAAGGATACGCCGAGATAATTGGCCAGATCCCAGATCTTCTCCGATTCCAGGTGCTTCTTGAAATAGGGCATGCCGGTCCCGGTGATGCCGTTCATGATCTGGTAGTAGATGATACCGCCGATATACTTGTTCTCCACCAGGTGCCTGCGCAGGGTGGTGAAGTTGAGCGGCGGCGGACTGACGTAACGCGCAGCCGGTCCCTTTCCGTCACCGATCGGCCCGTGGCAGTTGATGCAGAACTCCTGGTACATGCGCTTTCCACGTTGCAGCGCCGCCTCGGTTGCCGGATAGGGATTGGGCATCCGCCTCCAAGGCTCTGGCACCATGCTGTGCAGCCACTCGATATTCTCGTCCGGTCCCGCAGCGAAGGCCGCCGCTGCCAGTTTCTTCCAATGCCTTTGGCGGTTGGTGCGCGCGTCCGCCATCTTCCCGCCCAGGGCCTGGACATAGGCGCTCAACTGGCGGATCTCGCGCTCCCCGAGAAACTCCCAGGACGGCATGAGCGAGATGGGGCTGGTGAACCTGGGATTGACGAAGTGGGCCAGGTGCCAGTCATCCGGATGCTCCCCCCCTGCCTGGGAGAGGTCCGGCCCGGTCCGCTCGCTCCCCAGTATGGCAGGCTCCTGACCAACGTAGTCGCCGCTTTGGGCGATCCGCTCGGCACCGATGTCCCAGTCGTTGATCCGGATAAAGAGCGAATGGCAGTAGCTGCAGCCGTTTTTCACGTAGAGCCGGTGGCCGGCTTCCTCTTCCGCAGTCAGGGGGCGCCAGATCTCCGAGGGGGTATCCTTCATGGTCAGGGAGGGAATCCCGACGATGATGAAGGAGGAGGCCCAGAACACCAGCAACGCGCCGACTATGAGCAGGGCGGGTGTCATTTTCATGCCGCCTCCTCCGCCCGCTGCAGCTCTACCGCCGCAAGCTCGCGCCCCTGGCGCAGGGTCATGACCAGATTGAAGAATCCGACCAGGGCGCCGGTCAGGATGAAGATGCCCAGTGCCGCCCGTGAAACCATGAAGGGAGCGAGTTGCGGCAGCACCCGGTACACGGTTTCACCGTTATTCCAGGCGCTTCCCTGGATCAGGCCGGCCGTGGTGAGAACCAGGAAGAATCCGGTCAGGCCGAAGGTGATCAGGCCGAACTGCAGGCTCACCAGCCGCTGCGAATAGATGCGGTACCCGGTCAAGAGCGGGATGATGTGCCACATGGCACCGAGTGCGATATAGCCGCCGAAGCCGAGCATGGCGATGTGGGCGTGGCCGACGGTCCAGTTGTTGAAATGGGTGACGCGCTGCAGGTAGGGGAGCGACTGCAGGGGCCCCTGGATGCAGGTGATCAGGTACCAGACGATGCCCCCCATGACCAGCCGGGCCGCGGGGTCCCCCCAGATCCGCGCCCCCCGCTGGCGCGCCGTCATCCAGAGATTGAGTACGACGATGGAAACCGGGATGATCATGGCGACCGAGTCGACGACGGAGACGGTTTTGAGCCAGTTAGGGATGGGGGACTGCAGCACGTGGTGCCCGCCGATATGGGTGTAGAGGGCCACCAGCAGCCAGAAGCCGGCAAGCGACAGGGTGTGGGAGTTAAGCGGGGTCCTCGCCACGCGCGGGATCACGAAATAGGCTGCCCCGGTGGCAAGCGGGGTGATCAGAAGCCCCGGGAGGTTGTGTCCCCAGAACCAGAGAAAGAGGGAATCGATCAGGCCCGGCATGGCGCCGGTCGCCGGGTGCCAGATGACGTTTCCCAGCGGATAGTTGCAGGCGGTCCAGAGAATGGCGGCCATGAAGTACCAGACCGAGACGTAGAGCTGCTGCTCGGTGCGGTTGGCGATGGTCAGCACCAGGTTGCAGATGAGGCACACCACCGCCAGCATGAGGGAGAGGTCCGCGATCCAGACGTATTCGCTGTATTCGCGTCCCTGGCTGTAGCCCATGGAAAAGCAGACCGGGCCGCTTGCGATGGTCAGATTCCAGAACAGGAAGCTTGCCCAGCCGAGCGGCTCGGACCAGAGTCTGGTCCTCAGGAGCGCCGGCACGTAGTAGAGGCCGCAGCCGATGAGCATGGTGCCGGTGAAGCCGTAGAGCATGGTGTTCACATGGATCGGACGCTCGCGCCCGAAAACGAGCCAGGGGATGTTGGAGAAAAACTCCGGCGAGACCAGGTGGATCGCCGACACCATCCCGTAGAGCGCCCCGATCACGAACCAGGCGGCGCCGGCCACCAGGAAGGCGACTGCGGCACTTTGCGGTTTATTGATGAACTTGATCATGTGAGTTCCCGCCCTGTTGAAACTACCTAAAAGCAAAGGCTTTACCACAGAGGACACAGAGGGGATCACGGAGGGTCACAGAGGAAATCTAAACAAAAGCCTTAGACTTGTGATAAGCAAATCCTAGTTTTTTGATTGTCCTCTGTGTACCTCCCTCAGTATCTCTGTCTTGCTTTTGCGCTACCTGTGACAGGTGAAGCAGTCATGCGTCGCCTGGTTCTTCCGGTGACACTGGATGCAAAACCCCATCTGGAACTTGTGCGCCGTCACCACCCGGTCCATCAGCGACACCTCCCCGTGGCACTCGCCGCAGTCGAACCCTCTCTGGATGTGCACGGAATGGTTGAAATAGACAAACTCGGGAACCCAGTTCACCCGCTCCCAGACAATGGGTCGGTTTTCCCGGAAATGCTCCCGCTCCTTGATGATATAGGGGTAGGTCCTGATTACCCGCGAGTGGCACAAAAGACAGGTTTCCAGCGGCGGTATCCCCGCACGCGACGAGCGCGCCACCTCGGAGTGGCAGATGAGACAACTGATCCGCTTGGTGTGCACATGGACGCGGTGGCTGAACGGAACCGGCTGGCGCGGACCAAGCCCCACGGGATACGGGATGTCGAGGAGGACGAGGGCGGCGCACAAAAGGAGCAGCAGCACGGCCAGCGCGGCGGCGACCGGCCAGCGCGGCGGCCCCTCCCCCGTGCTCCCTCTCCCGGAGGGGGAGGGCTGGGGAGGGGGAACCCGTTTTTGCTCTTCGTGTTCCAAGTCTCTGGCCATGCTCATTTTTCTCCAGCCGGGTTGTGCGGCAGGCGCCGGTGGAACAGCTCCATGCCGAGACCCAGCAGGCCCAGGAAGGCGGCCGCCAGGGAAAGCTCGCTGAGCCCGAGCCTGACGGCGGGGTCAAAGGCGGGCGCCACCAGCCACCAGCGCTCGACCCACATGCCGGCCAGGACCAGCAGCGAAATTGCTCCCAAAGACAGCCGGTTCCGTTTTGAACGCTCGGTCAGAAGCAGCACCAGCGGCCCGAAGTAGACGGCGCCCAAAAGGAGGTAGCTCACCGTCTTCCAGGGCTGGAAGTTCATGCGCGGCACGAGGAAACGGATTTCGTGCGGCAGGTTCTCGTACCAGAAGGGGAGCAGGTGCGAGTACATGAGATAGGTGGTCATGAGACTGAAGGCGACGATCAGCTGGCCCATATCGTGGAGCTCATCTTCGCGCGCGTCGGCTTGCCAGGCCGCGAGGAGAGTCCAGCCGGTGATGGCGATGTAGAGCCCGGACATGAAGAAATATCCTCCGGCCAGGTTGCTGTACCAGTGCGGATCTAGCGCCATGACCAGGTCGAAGCCGAGCAGGGAAAAAACCAGGCAGTACGCCAGGATGAGAAGCGGCCCGCAGACGTGCCCCTGGTCCAGCCTCAGTTTGCGCTGGTAATAAAACGCCAGCCCCCAGAAAAGAAGGAGCGCCGCCAGGTCGCGGCCGAAGAGAAACGTGTTGTCGAGCCAGACCCCCTGGTGCTGGCGCGCCTGGTACCAGGGAGCCCAGCGCGGGCTGCCGATCCAGAGCAGGATCAGGGCAAGCAGGGACGGGATGGAGAAGGCGATTCCTGCTGCCGCCAGCCGCTCCACCTGCAGGTGCCAGCGGCCGTTGCAGGTGCGCACCACTGCGGGCCAGACTACCAGCCCCCCCGCCAGGGAGCTGAAGAACAGGAAGTTTATCAAGAGCGAGCGCCAGGCTCGTCCGGCGTCGGAGCCGTTTAGGAAGAACAGCCAGGCCAGGCAGCCGCCGAGTGCGAGGAGCAGCCAGACGAGGAGACGGGGTGCCGGATATCGTTTTCCCTGCCGCTCACTGGTGGACATGGATTTCCTCCGGGGCGGCCGGTGCCAGAAGTCCCTTGAGCCGGTCGACCTGGTCGGCGCTGCAGCCGATCAGCAGGCCGAACTTGTCGCGGCTGAAGCGCCGGTCATAGTAATGGGAGGTTCTGGTCCGGAACAGGCGCGCGTAGATCACGAGCCCGATCAGGTTGGCGATGCTTCCCAGAAGTATGGTCCCCTCGAAGCCGATCACGCAAAAGGGGATCAGCGATACCGGCGGCTTGCCGCCGACGATGAGACTGTTTACCTGTGCGGTCCCGATGGCAAGCCAGAAGCCGCCGGCAAGGCCTGCGAGCGCACCCGCCAGGGTGAAAAGGCGCACCGGGCTTCTGGGCTGCCGAAGCACCTTGTCCAGCTGGTCTATCTTCACCGGAGAGAAGGTCTCCATATCCTGGAAGCCGGCATCGCACCCTATTTTCACCGCCTCCAGGAGCCTTCCCGCATTGGAGAACACCGCCAGCAGGCTCGGTCCCCGGCTGGCGGCCCTCTGGCGCACCCGGTTTTCGCAGCAGCCGGCCGGCTCTATCTCGTGGTCGGCGATCCTCCCTTTCAGCTCGCTCAAGGGGACCGTGGGGAGAAGCTTAGTGAAACCGAAGAACCAGAAGAAAAAGAAACCGAAGGAGCCGAGCGTGATGCTGAGCTCGACCCAGGTGGGAAAATAGCTGCCCCAGTTGTGCGGCAGGAAATCATGGGCCAGCGAGGTGAAGATGATCATCAGCCTTTCAAACCACATCCCCAGGTTGATGAGCAGCGAAATGATGAAGAGCGAGACGAAATTGGCGCGCACCTTCTTGAAGACGAAGAGCCAGGGGATCAGCACGTTGCAGACGACGCAGAGCCAGTAGATCCAGGCTGCCGGACCGGTGAGCCGCCACTTGAAGAACTGCCATTCGATCAGGTCTCCGGAGTACCAGGCGATGAAGGCCTCCACGGCGTAGGCATAACCGACGATGGTGGCGGTCAGGATGATGGTTTTTGCCACCATTTCAAAATGGTGCAGCTCAATCAGCCTCTCCAGATGCAGCAGCTTTCGCATCGGGATGAGGAGCGTGAGCACCATGGCGAGTCCCGAATGGATGGCGCCGGCGACGAAATAGGGCGGAAAGATGGGGCTGTGCCAGCCGGGCAGAAGGCTCATGGCGAAGTCCCAGGAAACCACCGAATGCACCGAGATCACGAGCGGGGTGGCGAGCGCCGCGAAAAAGAGATAGGAGCGGCCGTAGTGGCGCCACTGGCTCCCGGCCCCGGACCAGCCAAGGGCCATGACCCGGTACACCCTGGTGCGCAGGCTGTCCGGTCCCAGGGTCTCCTCGTACCGGTCGCGTGCCGCCGCCAGGTCGGGGATGAGTCCCACCAGCCAGAAGATGAGGCTCACGGTGAAGTAGGTGCTGACGGCGCAGACGTCCCAGACCAGGGGGCTCAGGAAGTTGGGCCAGAGCTGGCGCTGCGAGGGGTAGGGGAGGATGTAGTAGACCACCCAGACGCGGCCCAGGTGGACCAGCGGGAAAAGGCCGGCGGTCATGATGGCGAAGATGGTCATCGCCTCCGCCGAGCGGGAAACGGCGTCGCGCCAGTTGGCGCGCAGCAGGAAGAGGATGGCGGAGATGAGCGTCCCGGAGTGCGCGATCCCGACCCAGAAGACGAAGTTGGTGATGTAGGTGGCCCACCCCACCGGACGGTTCAGCCCGGTGACCCCTATGCCGAGCTGTATCTGGTAGGTCCAGCAGAGCGCTGCCCAGCCGATCAGGAGGGCTAAGAAGGCGACGACGAAGTAAAAGGGCGCCTGCGGTTTCCCCATCGCGCTCAGTACGTCGTCGTTTATTTCGCCGTATTTCAGGTCAGACACCGGACCCCCTTCTTAACGCTCCAATTCTCAATCTCTCAATTACTTCTAGTACCCAGTCCAGCTTAAGACTCCGGTCTTTAGCCGGTTGTAGCTGTAGGTTGGGGTGAACAGCTCCATCGTGAACCCCAACAGAGCAACGTTGGGGTTCACGATGGGACCGTTCACCGGTCTACAGCTCTTCGGTATCGTTATCGACCCGGCGCAGGAAGGTCACTGCCGGCTTCGTGTTCAGCTCCTCCAGGACGTGGTAGCGGCGCGGATCGCTGCGCGTGAGCCTGGTCACCTGCGCATCGGGGTCGAGGAGGTCGCCGAAGGTGAAGACCCTGGCGGGGCACGACTGGGCGCACGCCGGCTGGATCTCGCCGTCGGCGATCTTTCTCCTTTCGCGCCTGGCCTGGTACTCCGCCTGGCGGATGCGCTGCACGCAGAAGGTGCATTTTTCCATGACCCCGCGGCTGCGCACCGTCACCTCGGGGTTGAGCTGCAGGTCGAGCGGCGGCAGCCATTTGACGTTCACCCAGTTGAACCGGCGCACCTTGTAGGGGCAGTTGTTGGAGCAGTAGCGCGTGCCGATGCAGCGGTTATAGATCTGCGCGTTCAGCCCCTCCTCGTTGTGCATGGCGGCGAAAACGGGACAGACCGGCTCGCAGGGCGCGGCGTCGCAGTGCTGGCACAGTAGCGGGAGCCAGCTCAGGCGGCGGGGGCTTTCCGGTTTCCGGTAGGGCGCCACGCGCAGCCAGGCCATCTCGCGACCCTTCGCTACCCGCTCCTTCCCGATCACCGCGATGTTGTTTTCGGCATAGCAGGCGACCGCACAGGCGCCGCACCCGATGCAGCGGTGCAGGTCGATCACCATGGCCCAGCGGTGCTGGGTATATTCGCGTTTCGGGTACAGGTCCTTGTCGGGCCGGTACCCCTCGGGAAGAGGCAGGATCAGGTCATCCCCCTCGCCTGGCCGCATGCGGGCAAGCCGGGAGAGCGGCACCCACTGGACTATCCGGCGGCCGAGCTGCTCCCTGGTGGGAGCGGTGTAGATCAGGGAGCCGGAGCCCGTCACCCGGCGAATCCGGCAGGATGCGAACATGGAGCCATCCTGAGGCGCCCCGAGCAGCGCAAAGGCGTTGGCTCCGATGCCACGGGCGGTTTCCCCGAGGGCAACGTGCCCCTGCCCCAGCGCGATGGCGGCCAGACGTTCGCTCACCTCCTCGGTGATCCGCACCGGCGCACGCAGAGAACCGGCCGCCGTCGCCAGTTCCGCCAGGTCCCCTTCCTTGATCCCGAGCGCTGCCGCCTTGACCGGATGCAGATCGATCCAGTTGCCCCAGACCAGGTAGCTGACGGGATCGGGCGCTTCCTGGAGCCAGCCGCGGTTGGCGACACGGCCGTCGAAGGCCATGACGGAGGACCAGGGCCAGAGCTCCGCCAGGTAGGCCTGCGCCGGTTTCTGTGCCGGGGGTGCAAAACGGACCGAGCCGAGGCGGGCGCTTGGTGCCGTTTGCGCTGCACCTGCCTGCACGGAGCTCCAGACTCCGCCGTTTCGAAGGGCAAGCGTCCAGAAGGCCTCCGATGCTTCGGAACCCACGGCCTCGCCCGCCAGCCCGGTCCAGCGCGCCTTGAGCCAGCTTTGGAAATCTGCCACGGGCGGCCCGGAAGGGATCCTGGAGAGCGGCTTACCCGCCCGCCGGGCCAGTTCCAGAAAGACGTCGCCAGCCGCACGGGTCTCGTAGAGCCTGCTCATGGTCGGCTGCATGAGACAGTGGGTACCGGCTGCCGGTTCGAAGTCGCCCCACGATTCCAGGGGGGAATCCACCGGCAGGAACCAGTGCGCCAGTTTTGCCGTCTCGTCCATGAGGGTGCCGAGGTACACCAGCGTCCCCGCCCTGCTTAGCTGCGCCGCCGCACCCAGCCGGCTGTAGCCCGGGTTCGTGTCATGCACGAAGAGGATATCCTTCGGCCCGAGGGAAAGGAAAAGGGACTCCAGATCGGCCTCCCGCGCGGTAGCGCTCAGCGCGTGGGGCCGAGAGAAATCGACCGTTTGCCCGATACGGCCGGCAGCGTAATTGAGAAGCGCCGCGCACAATGCCGTGTCGGTTGCCAGGGGACTGCGTGCGGCCATGGGACCGGCGAGGGCGACGCTCGCCCGGGCGGCGCTGAACGATCTGGCCAGCCGTACCAGCAGCTCCTGCGAAACGCCGGGGATCGGACCGGCTCCTGCAACCAGGGAGTCGATTTCCTGCCGGACGGCGGAGAGATCGTTCTTCTGCCAGCCCCGCTCGACGATGATCTTCAGCATCGAAGCGGCGACGACCCGCTCGTACCCGGGCGGCACCTGCAGGAAATCGTCCGCATTGGCGGCCGTCATCGAGAGGCGTGGTCCCACGTAGGCCATCCTGTTCATCCTGGAGCCGCCCTGGTAGGCGTGCATCGCTGCAAACTGGGCCGCGAAGGAGACCGGGGATATCCAGGTTTCCAGGAAATCGGCGGCAAAGCTGATGATAAAATCGCTTTTGTCGAGGTGGTAGCTCGGGATGAGCGGCAGGTTGAACAGCTGTTGGTGGGCCTCCTTCAACGGCTCGTAGTTGAATGCCTCATGGAACAGGACGCGCTCGGAGCCGAAGGCGGCTGCAAAGCTCTTCATCACCTCCGCCAGCGCTCCGGTCTGCAGGCTCGACAACACTGCAACCCTGCCTCCAGCCGAGAGTTGAGCGGAGATGCCGGCCAGCGCCTCTTCCCAGGAGCGCTTCTGCTCCCCCTGTCTCTTGTCGCGATGCAGAACCTGCTGCACGCGGTCCGGGTCGTAGAGCCCCTGCAGCGCCGACTGGCCGCGCGCGCAGAGTCCGCCGCGGTTTACCGGATGCTCTGTGTTGCCTTCCGCCTTGGTGACCCGTCCATCCCGGTGCCACAGATGCATGCCGCAACCGGCCGGGCATTCCCGGCAGGTGGTGGCAAAGAGCTCCCATGTGCCGGGTCGGATGTTTTCCGGCGGGATCACCCGGGGAATCAGTTTGTTGACGAGCTTTCGCGGCGGATTGGTGGCGAGCGCAATGCTGCTCCCTCCGGTAATCCATAAAAAAGTGCGTCTGGACATCTCGGGCATCAGCGGTCCTTTGGGAAAAGCCGTACGTAAGCGTTTTGCGTTTGTTAAAGGGAGGCTTCAAGTAACGATAACCGGTTTTGCAGCAGGCACTTTGTGCCTTGGCGTAGTACCGTTCTGGTGCTTTCGGCGCCGTAGGAAAGGAGAGCGTAGCCAGGAAAGCGCGGGAGTCAGATGTGGATGTGCTAATTCTTTTTACCAAGGCGGGCATCTTTGTCAAGGCGCTTGAAAATGTACCTGTTCAGAAACCTGGACACCCGCAAGGGGTGCCCCTGCAAGATCTGGTTTTGTGTGGATACTCTGGTATGCTTGCGGCTCGGCTGAGTGAATAGACGGTAGGTTGGGGTGAACAGCTCCATCGTGAACCCCAACATAGCAACGTTGGGGTTCACGATGAGACCGCTCACCGCCAACCTACAAAAAACAACAGACGGTGTTGAACTGTTCC